>ERZ894183.289-NODE-289-length-45441-cov-8.394902_pt1 | contig 45441 bp, 38 predicted proteins | sample MGYA00380279_ERZ894183 | MGnify/ENA primary metagenome ERZ894183 (study PRJEB32331, sample SAMN06328422) | human gut metagenome | biome: human gut microbiome; feature: stool | host: Homo sapiens | collected 2013-06-26 ... | reverse complement strand
CCGCAGGCGCGAGAATGTGCCAAGGCACATTCTTTGTTCTGGTTATATATTTCTTATCTAATAGAGTTGATATATGAATTTATTCTGTGTTAAGATAAAAAACACGTGGAATAATCAATATTAGGAGGAAATTATAATTATGGTTGGATATAAGAATATTGATAAAAAAGCGAAATTAGAATTAAGAGATCAGCTGACTTATCAGCAGGGACAGGTAGTCAGTAAGACCCTGGTACAGAATGATGCAGTCAGCGTGACATTATTTGCATTTGAGAAGGACGAAGAGATCAGCACACATGAGTCTGGCGGAGATGCGATGGTAACCGTACTGGAGGGAACAGGAAGATTCACGATTGAAGGAGATGTATTTATCCTTCATGAGGGTGAGACGATCATCATGCCTGCAAAGAAACCGCATGCAGTATACGGAGAAGAGCGTTTTAAGATGCTTCTTACTGTTGTATTCTAGCGGATTGATTATGAATGACAGAACAGATAGTATAGATATTATACGAGTGAGGAATTAATATGGAAGCATATACAAGCTTTGCGGAAGTCTATGATACTTTCATGGATAATGTACCTTATGAAGAGTGGGCAGAATACCTGGCAGAACTGCTTCAGGAATATGATATTGAAGATGGGCTGGTATTGGATCTTGGATGTGGAACCGGAAGTCTTACTGAGATCCTGGCTACAAAGGGGTATGATATGATTGGCGCGGATGGATCAGCAGAGATGTTGGAAATTGCCATGGAGAAGAAAGCACAGAGTGGTCATGACATCTTGTATTTGTTGCAGGATATGCGAGAATTTGAACTTTATGGTACAGTACGTGCTGTGGTAAGTGTCTGTGATTGTGTGAATTATATTACAGATGAGAAAGAACTGGAGCAGGTATTCCGTCTGGTGAATAATTATCTGGATCCGGAAGGTATATTTATTTTCGATTTTAATACAGAGTACAAATACAAAGAGATCCTGGGTGAACAAACCATCGCGGAAGATCGTGAGGACTGTAGTTTTATCTGGGATAATTATTATTATGAAGACGAAAGCATGAATGAGTACGAGCTGACACTCTTTATTAAAGAGCAGGACAGCAACCTGTACCGCAAATACCAGGAAATGCATTATCAAAAAGCCTATACATTGGATGCAATGCGGGATCTTGTAGAGTGGTCAGGACTGGAATTTGTGACTGCTTATGATGCCTATACGAGAATGGCACCGACAGAGACCAGTGAACGTATCTGTGTGGTAGCAAGAGAACATGGTAAGAATGTTCAGAATTAGATTTACAGATATAATTTAAATATAGATTAGATCAAAGACAGAAGAGAAAGGAGTTTTTTATATGACAGATTATATTGTCAGAGCGACAGCGGCAGATGGACAGATCCGTGCATTTGCAGCTTATACAAAAGATGTAGTAGAGGAAGCGAGAAGGCGTCATAATACCAGTCCTACTGCGACGGTAGCATTGGGACAGTTGCTGACAGCTGGTACAATGATGGGAGCTATGATGAAGAATGATACCGATATTCTTACATTGCAGATCCGCTGCGACGGACCATTAGGAGGTCTTACCGTAACCGCTGATAATCAGGGTAATGTCAAAGGATATGCAGTTCATCCGGATGTGGATGTACCGGTAAAGAATGGACAGATTAATGTGGCTGATGCATTGGATCTTGGTGTGCTGAATGTTATCAAAGATATGGGACTGAAAGAGCCATACGTAGGACAGACTATTCTGGAGACCAGTGAGATCGCAAAGGATCTGACATATTATTACATGAATTCAGAGCAGGTTCCATCTTCTGTAGGACTTGGCGTGTTGATGAACAAAGATAACACAGTAAAATGTGCAGGTGGATTTATCATTCAGCTGATGCCATTTGCAGAAGATCCAACGATCGATAAGTTGGAAGAGAACCTGAAGAATGTAACATCTGTTACAGAACTGCTGGATCATGGATGTACACCGGAAGGACTGTTGGAAGCACTTCTTGGCAATCTTGGAATTGAAGTTCTGGATACACTTCCGACACAGTTCCACTGCAACTGTTCAAAAGAGCGTGTGGAAAAAGCAGTTGCCAGTGTTGGACGTGAGGATCTCCAGGCAATGATCGATGATGGTGAAGATATTGAAGTGAAGTGCGATTTCTGTAACAGCACTTACAAATATACAGTGGATGAGCTGAAAGAGATTCTGAAAGAGAGCAACGAAGAAGAGTAAATTAAATAAGACTTGCATGAGAGATTGCTGCAAAAGCAATAGACAAGGAGAAAGGCATGAAACAGGGATTTGTAAAGGTTGCAGCAGTGACACCGGATATCCGTGTTGCTGATGTGGAGTTTAACAAGGAACAGATCTGCAGGAAAATGGATGAAGCGGCAGCGTCTGGAGCGAAGATTATCGTATTTCCGGAGCTCTGCGTGACAGGCTATACATGTAGTGATCTGTTTACACAGGATGTACTTTTGGATCATGCAAGAGAGGTTTTAACAGAGCTTGCAGCGCATACCAGAGATATGGATGCGCTGGTATTTGTGGGCGCACCGCTGGCAGTAGATGGGGAACTGTATAATGTGGCTGTGGCTATGAATCATGGGAAGATTCTAGGACTGACAACGAAGACATTTTTGCCGAATTACGGAGAATTCTATGAGATGCGTCAGTTCAGAGAAGGGCCGGAAAAGGCCAGAGAGATTGAATTTGATGGGGAAATGGTGCCGTTTGGACCAAAGATCCTGTTTACTGCAAAGCGGATGGAACATCTGATTGTGGCAGCTGAGATCTGTGAAGATGTATGGTCGCCGGTGCCGCCAAGCATCGAAGCAGTACGAGAAGGTGCAACAGTGATCGTGAACTGTTCCGCCAGTGATGAGACAATCGGAAAGGCAACATATCGTGAAAGCCTGATTGAGGGTCAGTCAGCAAGACTGATCGCAGGATATATTTACTCCAATGCAGGAGAAGGGGAATCCACTACGGATCTGGTATTTGGCGGACACAATCTGATTGCGGAGAATGGCACAATTCTGGCGGAAAGCAAACGGTTCGAGAATGGAATCATCTATTCGGAGATTGATGTGAACCGTCTGATGAGCGAGCGGAGAAAGAATACGACATTTAAGACAGCAAAGGAACGTACGCTGACGCGTGTGCCGTTTGATATCGAGATTACAGAGACAGAGCTGACCCGTGTATTTCCGTCGCGTCCGTTTGTGCCGAGTGAGAACAGAGAACGTGCAAAGCGTTGTGAAGAGATTTTGACCATTCAGGCAATGGGACTAAAAAAAAGACTGGAGCATACCCATGCAAAATGTGTGGTGGTCGGCATTTCCGGTGGACTGGATTCTACACTGGCTCTGCTTGTGACGGCGAAAGCATTTGATGCACTGGGATTAGACAGAAAGAATATTATCTCTGTGACTATGCCGTGTTTTGGAACCACAGACCGTACCTATAACAATGCGTGCAAAATGTCATTATCACTGGGCGCGGAGCTTCGCGAAGTGCCGATCGCAGCAGCGGTTATGCAGCATTTTAAAGATATCGGTCATGATCCGGAAGATCACAGCGTGACTTATGAGAACAGTCAGGCGAGAGAGCGTACCCAGGTCATTATGGATATCGCCAATGCCAATGGCGGTATGGTCATTGGTACCGGTGATATGTCAGAACTGGCACTTGGCTGGGCAACTTATAATGGCGATCACATGTCGATGTATGGTGTAAACGCATCTGTACCAAAGACACTGGTACGTCATCTGGTGCAGTATTATGCAGATACGACAGATGATAAGGAACTGCAGGAGGTTCTGTACGATGTGTTAGATACACCGGTAAGTCCGGAACTTCTGCCGCCAAAAGATGGCAAGATCGCACAGAAGACGGAAGACCTTGTAGGACCATACGAACTGCATGACTTCTTCCTGTATTATTTTCTGCGTTTTGGATATGCACCGTCCAAAATCTATCGGATTGCAAAGTATTCATTCGCAGGAGAATACGATGACGAGACCATATATAAATGGCTCAGAACCTTCTGCTGGCGATTCTTCGCGCAACAGTTTAAGCGTTCCTGTCTGCCGGATGGACCGAAGGTCGGAACCGTAGCACTGTCTCCGAGAGGAGACTGGCGTATGCCGAGTGACGCATGCGTGGCAAGCTGGATGCGGGATCTGGAGCAGGTTGCCAGATAATCTTTGGCTTAAATATGTCTATTCAGGTTGCTTTTTTTGAGTAAATTGAGTATAATATAATCAAGAACAGAAATGTTCTCGATGTAAGAGCATCGTTAAAAGTTGGGCTGCAGATGGAGCAGGATAAATATCCATCTCGTTAGATGTCTTAACTGGACATCGAGCCTGGCAGCTTGGATAAAGTTGTAGTCCACGTGGGGGACTTAATGATTTCCACGTCGTTAATGGTATCTTAACTGGATACCGAGGCTGACAACCAGCAGAAAACTCTTTAATTAAAAATCTTAGAGGAGTGTGGTTAAGCATCACACTCCTCTTTGTACATATGAGGTGTAAATGGCGACCAAGACAGATAAGAAAAATAAAATACGTCAAGGAATTATAGAATCGGCAGCAGTATACAGTCAGAAACTGGCGGGTAAGGTGTTTTTGTATGTATATGGTAATGAGTATTTTGAGGTGTTATCAGTAAATTTTTCTTGCCGATGTCTTTGAAGGTGAGAGATTCATCTGTTGAAAAAAGTAATGATGGTGAAGTGGTGGATTTTATCTTTTCCAAAGATGCGTGTAAATCTAAATATGATAGATTGTTGGTTGAAGATAAAAATAAAATGATACCAGATTGCGTGATACCTTTGATAAGTGATAAGTTTTGTGTCGATGTCAATGAATAACTACATAAAAAGGTGAAAATGCGTGAAATTTGGAGATAAAATTAGTCATCAGATTTCACGCTTTTTGCGATATGCGGATAAATATGGTATACTCATTACCATAAATACATTCAATCTTATGGACAAATTTACGGAGGGGAATAAGATGGCTGTGGAAGAAAATAGTAAAGATCTGATTAGCGTATTATGGAGCGGAGCGGATATCCTTCGCTCGAAAATGGATGCAAATGAATATAAAGATTATTTGCTGGGAATCGTGTTTTACAAGTATCTGTCGGATTCATTTTTGATAAAAGTGTATGATATGATCTGTGATGATAAGCCGGAGACATTGCAGGATGCATTGAACACGTATATAGAAGAATTAAAAGGGGAAGATGCGGAAGAATTAGTGGCTGAGATGAAAAGAGAATGCCATTATGTTATTGAACCAGAGTTGACGTATACCCGTTTTGCTGATGATGCGAGGAATAATGTATTCAGTCGTGAACAGTTACAAAAAGCGTTTAATAATATTGAGCAGAGTGATCCACTTTTTGCAGACTTGTTTACGGATATTGACCTATATTCAAATCGTCTGGGAACGGGAGATCAGAAACAGAGCGATACAGTTGCGAGTCTGATTCGGGAAATTGATAAAGCAGATTTGTTGAATTCTGATTCAGATGTGCTTGGAAATGCATATGAATATTTGATTGGACAGTTCGCTTCTGAGACGGGAAAGAAAGCAGGAGAATTCTATACACCACAGGCTGTATCTAAGATTTTGACGAAAATTGCAATTGCTGGACAGGAGACAAAGAAGGGATTGTCAGTGTATGATCCATGTATGGGTTCAGGTTCATTGTTGTTGAATGCAAAGAGATATTCGAAAGAACCAGGTTATATCAGATATTATGGTCAGGAACTTATGACTTCTACGTATAATCTTGCAAGAATGAATATGTTCCTGCATGGGATTGTGCCTGAGAATCAGAAACTCCGCAATGGTGATACGCTGGATGGAGACTGGCCGACAGGAGAAGAGACCGATTTCAACATGGTACTTATGAATCCTCCATACTCTGCAAAATGGAGCGCGGCAGCAGGATTTTTACAGGACGAAAGATTCAGCGATTACGGTGTGCTGGCTCCAAAATCTAAAGCAGACTATGCATTTCTGCTTCATGGATTATATCATCTGAAGAGTAAAGGTACTATGGCAATTGTATTACCGCATGGCGTGTTATTCCGAGGCGCAGCGGAAGGAAAGATAAGAGAGAAATTACTGCGTTCAGGAAATATCTATGCAGTTATCGGTCTGCCGGCGAATCTGTTTTATAATACATCTATTCCAACGTGTATTATCGTATTGAAGAAGCATAGAGACGGGAGAGATGTATTATTCATTGATGCTTCTAAGAAATTTGAAAAAGGAAAGAAACAGAATACGATGACGGATGAACATATCGATTCAGTTATCAATCTTTACATGAAGCGAGAAACGGTAGATAAGGAGTCATATCTTGCCGAGTTTGAAGACATAGAAAAGAATGACTTTAATCTTAATATTCCAAGATATGTAGATACCTTTGAAAAAGAAGAAGAGGTGGATCTGAATACACTCTTGGCAGATATGAAAAAGACGGAAGAAGAAATCGAAAAGGTACAGAGTGAGTTTATAGACATGCTGAAAGAATTGACTTCCACAGATAAGGATGTTATGGCATCACTAAACAGCTTAATTGAAATGATTGAGGGGTGATGAAAATGAATAGTCCAAAGATTAGGTTTAAAGGGTATACAGAAGATTGGGAACAGCGTAAGTTGGATGATGTAACTGTTAAAATTGGTAGTGGAAAGACCCCTTCGGGAGGGGAAAATGCTTATGTTGATGCAGGAATTCCACTTATCAGATCGCAGAATGTGAATGATAATAAAGTCGATTTTGAGGATATAGTTTACATTGATGAATCAACAGATAAACTGATGATGAACTCTCGTGTTTTTGCTAATGATGTTTTGCTGAATATAACAGGGGCTTCAATTGGAAGAAGTGCGGTATATAAAGGTCTAGATGAAGCAAATGTTAATCAGCATGTATGCATTATTAGGCCAATCGAAGGATATCATCCGGATTTTATACAATTGAATTTAGCTTCGGATAGGGGGCAGAAACAAATAAAGTCGAGTCAAGCTGGTGGAGGAAGAGAAGGACTTAATTTTCAACAAATAGGTAAGATGGAGTTCGTTTTTCCAACTTTAGATGAACAAAAGCAAATAGGAAATTATTTTAATAACATTGATCACCTCATCACTCTTCACCAGCGTAGACACCTCTATATGAAATATACATCTAAATGTATGATAAATATAACAATAATAGTAAAGGAGACTACACTATGCCAGAATTAGAGTCTATGATAGAGAACAAATTAATTGAACAGTTGGTTTATGGGGAGTCTCAATGGACATACAGGAAAGATCTGAAGACGGAAGCCGATCTATGGGCGAATTTCAGATATATCCTTGAGCAGAATAACAAGGACAGGCTGAATGGAAAAGCATTGTCTGATTCTGAGTTTGAACAGGTGAAGAACCAACTGCAGTTTTCATCATTCTATAAGGCTGGCGAATGGTTAGTCGGTGAGAATGGAAAAGTGCAGGTTCATGTTCAAAGAGACACGGAGCGTCTGCATCTGCTGGTGATGAATCATGAGCATATTGCTGGTGGCAGCAGTGTATATGAAGTAATTAATCAGTATAGTGCATTGAAAACGGATGATGAGAATGTTCCGACAAGAGACAGACGATTTGATGTGACTTTGATGATTAATGGACTTCCGCTGATTCATATAGAATTAAAAAATAAACAGCATTCATATATGGACGGATTCAGACAGATTAAGAAATATATAGGTGAGAGTAAATTTACAGGAATATTCTCGACGGTTCAGATGTTTGTTATTAGCAATGGCGTGAACACTAAATATTTTTCGGCAGCCAGTGATACGGAGCTGAATGAAAAGTTTGTCAGTGGATGGCTTGACAAAGAGAATAATCCGGTACCGGATTTGTTTGAGTTCACAAAATGTGTTCTGCGTATTCCAGAGGCTCATGAGATGATAGCGCGTTATACGGTGCTGGATGAAGATGCGAAAAGATTGATTTTGCTCCGCCCATATCAGATACATGCGATTGAGGCTATCAGAGAGGCATCCAAGACAGGAAAATCCGGTTATGTATGGCATACTACTGGTTCTGGCAAGACGCTGACTTCATATAAAGCAACACGAAATCTTCTGATGGATATTCCATCTATTGATAAAACGATTTTTTTGATTGACCGAAAAGATCTGGATACACAGACTACAATGGCATTTCAGGCATATGCAAATAATGATCTGATCGATGTAGATGAAACAGATAATGTAAATGATTTGAAGAAAAAGCTGCAATCAGAATTCAGACAAGTGATCGTTACTACAATTCAAAAATTACAACGTTTGATTACGAAACGCCTGGAAGAGGGAACTCCAGAGTACAATAAGATTAAAAATCTTAAAATAGCATTTGTAGTGGATGAATGTCATAGAGCAGTAACACCAGGTACGAAAAGAGAATTGGAACGTTTCTTTAGCAGATCTCTGTGGTATGGGTTCACTGGAACACCAAGATTTGCGGAAAATCCATATCCACAGATGGGTGATCTTCCGCGTACGACGGAAGAATTGTATGGAGAACGTTTGCACAAATATACGATTCAAAATGCAATACATGATAATGCAGTGCTGGGATTTCAAGTGGAGCATAATGGACCTAAAAATATATCCGATGAAACAGACAGCAACAGTTATGATAACGAAACACATATGTTAAAAGTGCTGGATATTATTCTGAACAAATCTTATCACAAATTAGGTTTTCAAAATGGGAAAGGTCAGACTTATGAAGGTCTTCTTACCACGAGCTCTATTCAACAGGCTCAGAAATATTATGAACTGCTCAGCAGGGTAAAGAATGGAGAAACGACACTTCAGATTGATGAAAAGATAAAGCAGGTTCTTCCAGATTTTCCTAAATTTGCTATTACATATTCTGTGTCTGAAAATGCAGATGGTTCACAGGTTAATCAGGAAAAAATGCAGCAATCTATTGCTGACTATAACCAGATGTTTGGAACAAAATATGAGTTATCTCAGATTCAAGGATATAATGGCAATTTGAATAAACGTCTTGCGAGAAAAGATGCAAAATATAAGAGCAGAAATGAACAGCTGGATTTGGTAATTGTGGTAGACCGACTGCTTACAGGATTTGACGCTCCATGTATGTCTACAATTTTTATTGACAGACAACCAATGGGACCGCATGATCTGATACAGGCATTTTCAAGAACGAATCGGATTTTTGATAAGAATAAAGTGTATGGGCAGATTGTTACATTTCAGGCTCCGGTTCTTTTTAAAGAATGCGTTGATAATGCAGTGAAGCTGTATTCTGCCGGTGGAACCAAAGAGGCACTGGTGGCAGAGTGGGAAGAAGTTGAACCGGCATTTAGAAAAGCACTTTCTGCACTTCGGGTTTCGGCATCATCACCAGCTGATATTCCGAGTATGTCATTAAAAGAAAAAGAAGTTTTTGCTAAAATATTCCAGAATTTTGATAGATTATTTGCACAGCTAAAATCATTTACTAATTATAATGATGATATGCTGGATGAGTATGGGATTACAGAAGAGGAATATGTTGATTATGCTGGACATTATCAAAATGTGATGGAAGAGCTGAAAGCAAATCGACCGGGAGGTGGCGGAGAAGGTTCGGATATACCGGAAGCGGATCCAGATTATGAATTGATGGCTTACAGCAATACAAAAATTGATTATGAGTATATTATTAATCTGATTCAGAATATTGTGACACCAAGCAGTGATGCAGATAATGTGACACCAGAAGAACGACAGAAAAAGATTGATGAAGTGAAGCAGTATGTTGAGGAACTTCGTAAAGAAAATCCGAAGATTGCAGAGATCATGTCTAATTTGATTTATGAAATCGAACTGGATGAAGAGAAGTATAGAGGACAGTCAATCTTAAATATTGTTGAGAATATGAAAGAGGAGTGTATTGAAAAAGTTATTGCGGAGTTCTGCTTGGAATGGTATGCAGCAAAAGAAGATGTGATGTATGCAGCAATGCATTATCGAAATGGTGAAATTCCAAACGAAAGCGCTATTAAAGCGACTGTGGATTATACGAGTTATAAGAAAAATCAGGAAAATGCGGTACCTAAATTCAAATATTATGCGCGATTAATGTCAGAATTAAAAAAGACACTGGATGAAGAAATAAAACCGCTGGTTAATCATTAATCGGTTGTGTATTGGGGGATTTTTAGTGCTTATATCAGCGTAGGTGATTTCTGAAATGGAGGTACTTATGCTAAATGATATAAATCAATCTTCGTTGTTTTGCGATTATTATAAACAATGGGTGGAAGTATACAAAAAGGGTGCAATACGAGATGCTACGATGTCGAAATATCTGATGACTCATAAATGGGTGGAAAGGCTTGCACCACAATTGCGGGTTTCGGAATTGACACGTACAGCATATCAACAGTTGTTGAATGATTATGCATCAGAACATGAAAGACAGACAACATTGGATTTTCATCATCAGCTTAAAGGCGCGATTCTCGATGCGGTAGATGAAGGCTATATTGAAAGAGATCCTACGAGAAAAGCTATTATAAAAGGGAAGACACCGCGTGCAAAGAAAATTAAATATCTGAATCAGTTTGAACTTCATACATTGATTGCAGATCTTGACTTGGGAGAAGAGGCTAATTGGGACTGGTTCATCCTGCTTGTTGCCAAGACTGGAATGAGATTTTCGGAAGCATTAGCGATTACGCCTGCGGACTTTAATTTTGCAAGACAGACATTGTCTATCAGTAAGACCTGGGATTATAAAGGAGATGGAGGATTTCTTCCGACAAAAAACAGTTCATCGGTCAGAAAAATACAAATTGACTGGCAGATAGTCGTTAAATTTGCTGAATTGATAAAAGGACTTCCGGAAAATGAGCCGATTTTTGTCAGTGGTTCAAAAATATATAATTCCACAGTGAATAGCGTTCTTACGAGGCATTGCAAGGCATGCGGCATATCTGAAATTTCTATACATGGACTGCGTCATACGCACGCATCGCTGCTACTATTTGCGGGAGTATCTATTGCAAGTGTTGCACGCAGATTAGGACATGCCAGTATGACTACAACACAAAAGACATATCTGCATATTATACAAGAACTAGAAAATAAAGATGTGGATCTGGTAATGAGAACTTTGTCAGGATTATAAAAATATTTTTATCAGAGATGCTTACGCTGATGTTATAACAGTAAAAAAAGACGATATCATTGTAAAATGAAATATGAGGTGTTCATGAGAGTGACTGATGATGGAAGATATATCCATGGCATTGTCTACACGAGAGATGAGTTGGAAATAAAAATATCAGTGTTTGTAGATCGAAAATAAAAGTAAAGGACAGAGCTCTGAAAATCTCTCTCAGGTTCTGTCCTTAATCATTAATGACATGTTTTATATGCACAAAAATTGAAACAGTCTTACAGCTTGATATTCTTGAACAGTGATCCAAGGCTTGTTCCAATCTCTTCTGCTTTCGGGATCTCTACCTTTTCTACAATCTCTTCTTCCTCCGGTTTTTCTTCCAGTGCTTTCATGCTGAGACTGATCTTGCCATCTTTGACGCCGATGACTTTAACCTGAACCTCGTCACCTTTCTTCAGTACGTCGCCGACAGATTTGACGCGTTTGCTGCTGATCTGGGAGATGTGTACCAGACCGGACAGACCATTTTCCAGACGGATGAATGCACCGTAGTTCTGAATGCTTTCTACGACACCTGACATAACGCTTCCTGTCTGAATAGCAGCGATCTGCGCTTCACGCTCTTTCTGTTCTTCTTCCTTCAGAATCTCGCGGGCTGAGAGTACCAGACGGTTCTCTGCTTCATTTACGTCAATAACGATGACATCTAATTCTTTCAGAAGATAATCTTCCAGATTCTCAATGTAAGAGAGGGACATTCTGGAAGCAGGGATGAATCCGCGCAGCCCTTCGACCATGGCAATTGCACCGCCATTTACAATACCTTCGATCTTAATATGAAGGCGGGTCTTGTTGTCCATATAACCTTTGACTACGTTCCATGGATTGGCATCGTCAAAGTGTGCCTCATAGTCAGCCATACTTTCGGCCTGTGTTGCTTCGTTCTGCATAATTTCTTCGCTCATAATGTTCTGTCCTTTCCTCACTGCGTAGCAGCTTTCTCAATCAATTAGTAATATTATATCATAGAGATAACTACAGTTCAAAAGAAAATACGAAGATATGTGAAAATGCGGTTGACGAAAGCTAAAAAAAATGGCAATCTAGATAATAGAGGAATATATTCCAGGGAGATGTATGTATGAATAACAAAACAAAACAAACATATGTAATTGGACATAAGAATCCGGACACGGATTCTATATGTTCAGCAATTGCTTATGCACATCTGAAGAAAGAGATTACCGGAGAGAGGTATTCTGCCAGAAGAGCAGGACAGATTAATGAGGAGACACAGTATGTACTGAAACGTTTTCAGATGCGGGCACCTAAGCTTTTACCAGACGTTAAGCTACAGCTGCAGGATGCAGAGATCAATAAGATTGAGGGATGTGGACCGAATGTATCAATTAAGCGTGCATGGGAACTGCTGAAGAAGCAGAAGATGAAGACACTGCCGATTTTAGAGAACGATGAGTTGCTTGGTATTATCACAGCAGGAGATATCGCAAGCTCTTATATGGATATTTATGATAATACGATCCTGGCAGGGGCTAAGACACAGTATAGTAATATCATTGACACCTTGGACGGAACACTGATCACGGGAGATCCGGAAAAGTATTTTACAAAAGGTAAGGTATCCATTGGAGCTTCCAGTCCGGATCTGATGACAGAATTTATCGCACCGGACGATTTGGTAATCTTGGGGAACCGTTACGAATCACATTCCTGTGCGATTGATATTAATGTCAATTGTATCATCGTGTGCCAGAATGCAGTGGTATCAGAGGTATTGGTACGGAGAGCAGAGTCACAGGGAATTGTGATCATCCAGACACCGTATGACACATTCAATGTAGCGAGATTGATCAATCAGAGTATTCCGGTGAAGCATTTTATGACACCGAAGGATCAACTGTGTAAGTTCTACATAGATGATTATATTGATGATATTCGTGAAGTAATCACGAAGCGTACATTCCGAGAGTTCCCAATTCTGAATAAGCAGGGCAAGCTGCAAGGATTCGTATCCAGACGTCGTGTCATGAATGTAAGTAAGAAGCAGGTGATCCTCGTAGATCATAATGAAAGATCGCAGGCAGTAGATGGACTGGAAGAAGCAGAGATTATGGAGATCATCGATCACCACAGATTGGGGAATATTGAGACTGCAGGTCCAGTATATTTCCGGAATCAGCCAGTAGGATGCACGGCTACGATTGTTTATCAGATGTATCAGGAGCATGGAGTAGAGATTACACCACAGTATGCAGGTATTCTGTGTTCAGCGATTATTTCCGATACATTGATGTTCCGTTCTCCGACTTGTACAGCAATCGATATCTCTACCGCAGAGCATCTGGCTCAGATCGCAGATGTTAACATGGAAGAACTGTCGGCAGCGATGTTTAAGGCAGGAAGCAATCTGGAAGGAAAGACTCCGAAAGAACTCTTCTACAGAGATTTCAAACAGTTCCGTGTAGGAGATATGCAGTTTGGCGTTGGTCAGATTAATTCTATGGATGCAGAAGAGATTAAGAAAATGAAGGAGATGCTGAAGGATTATCTGCAGAAAGCATTGAGAGACAATCGTGTAGATATGATATTCTTTATGCTGACTAATATTATGACAGAATCTTCTGAGATTCTGTGCTGTGGACAGAATGCAAAGCAGATAGTGATCGAAGCTTTTGACCTTCCGGAGGATTCAGAAGAGATCATACTTAAGAAAGTGGTGTCCAGAAAGAAGCAGGTCGTACCGCTTTTGATGTCTACATTGCAGCATTAAGACAACATTGGGAGAGTAGGATGACGAAAGAAACATGGAAAGCAGGTAACATGATTTACCCTTTGCCGGCCGTTATGGTTAGTGCGGCAGACAAAGAAGGTAATCAGAATATTATTACGATAGCATGGACCGGAACTGTGTGCACGAATCCGGCGATGTTATATATTTCCGTCAGACCGGAACGATACACCTATCATATGATCAAAGAGACGGGTGAATTTGTGGTGAACCTTACGACGAAGGATCTGGTCTATGCGACAGACTGGTGCGGCGTGAAGTCCGGCAGGGATGTAGATAAGTGGAAAGAGATGAAACTGACACCGGAGAAAGCAGAGAAGCTTGCATATGCACCGATGATTAAGGAGAGTCCGGTGAATATCGAGTGTAAGGTGACAGAGATCAAAGAACTTGGAAGTCATCATATGTTTCTGGCGGAAGTACAGGCAGTGCATGTGGATCAGTCATATATGACTGAGGCTGGCAAGTTTGAACTGAATAAGACAGGACTGGTTGCATATTCTCATGGTACTTATCTGGAGACCGGGAAACCAATCGGCACATTTGGTTACAGCGTGCGTAAAAATAAAAAGAATACTAAGAATAAAAAGAAGAAAAAATAATAAAAGACGTTTGCGGGACTATCGTTCATGCAAACGTCTTTTTATCTTGTATTATCGGTTCTCCAAAGGCTTTACCTTTATTCGGTAGATTCGCTTTAACAGCAGTGCAGACAGGATTACGGAAACGATCTCTGCAATCGGGATAGCCCACCATACCATATGTAATCCGAACAGCTTGGCAAAGATAAATGCGACCGGAAGGATGACGAATAACTGTCTGGCAACAGATACGAGCAAGCTGTAGACGCCATTTCCCAGTGCCTGGAATACAGATCCGGCTACAATACAGAATCCAGCGAACAGGAAACTGAGCGAAATAATCCGCAGTGCCGGTTCTCCGATGGACAGCATATGTTCGGAAGCATTGAACAGCGCTTTCATCAGGAAGCCTGGAATGGTCTGGAAGATGATCAGACCGATTACCATGATCCCGATCGCGATCAGGATACTCATGCGGATTGTGTCGGTAATACGTTTTTTATGTCCGGCACCGTAATTGTATGCGATGATCGGGATCATTCCATTATTCATACCGAATACCGGCATGAAGATAAAGCTCTGCAGTTTGAAATATACACCATATACGGTTGCGGCAGTAGAAGAGAACATCAGCAGGATTTTATTCATACCAAATGTGGTGACAGATCCGATCGACTGCATGATGATTGATGGTACGCCGACGCGGTAAATGGCTGATATGGTCTGCTTACAAGGACGGAAGCTTCTCATGTTAATGCTGATTTCACGGTTCTTCTTTATATTGAAGTAGAAAGAGAGAAGAACAGCGATGACCTGACCGATTACAGTGGCAATTGCAGCTCCGGCAACTTCCAGTCTGGGCAGACCGAACAGTCCGAAGATCAGAATCGGATCCAGAATAATATTAATGATCGCGCCGAGTCCCTGAGTGATCATGTTGTAAATGGTCTTGCCTGTGGACTGCAACAGTCTCTCAAATGTAATCTGCATGAAGATACCGACAGACATGACACAGATGATAGTCATGTACTGCGTACCGTATTTGACGATCAGCGGGTCGCTGGTCTGCGCTGAGAAGAATGCATGCGAACAGGTAATGCCGATCACAGCGAATACGATACAGCTTATGATGCCGAGAAAGATACCGTTGCGGGCAGCGCGGTTGGCGCCCTTGAAATTCTTCTCGCCTAAGTTCCTTGACAGCAATGCATTGATACCGACTCCGGTTCCGGATGCCACTGAGATCATCAGAGTCTGGATCGGAAATGCCAGTGATACAGCTGTAAGAGCTTCTTCACACAACTTGGCAACGAACATGCTGTCTACAATGTTATACAGAGCCTGCACGAGCATGGAGATCATCATCGGCAGGGACATAGAAATAAGTAGTTTGGGAATAGGCATGATGCCCATTTTGTTTTCTGTTTGTACTGTCTGACTCACGAGTACTCTTCCTTTCTTAACTATAAAAATATGTGAATATTTTACCGGGGTTATCCGGTCTGTAACAAAGCGTACAGCGGCAATTATAACATTTTCATATATATAATGCAATGTGCAACATACCCTATTTAGCATTTTCATATGATAAATAAGGAAAATGTGTGAGGTATGAAAACGGATTATGAGAATGAATGGGAAAAAAGATGGTGTGCTGATGACGTGTTACGCCTGTTTACTGGTGATTGGCGGATTATTAACATGGTTGAAATATGACTATAATGCAGTAAAAATGGAGGATGTGCGAGAAGCATGTGGCTATGTCAGCGCATCAGCGACGCCTGTTGAAGCACCAAAGATTGCGCTTACATTTGACGATGGTCCAAGCGCTGCGTGGACCCCAGCTCTGTTGGATGGGGTGAAAGAGAGGGGCGTGAAAGCAACCTTCTTTTTAATAGGAGAAAATGCAGATAAAAATCCGGAGATTGTGAAACGTATGGCCGAGGAGGGACATCTGATCGGCAATCATACCTATCATCATGTGGAACTCACAAAGGTATCGGAAAATGAAGCACGGTTGGAACTTGCAGATACCAGTGCTGTGATTGTCAGGATCACAGGAAAAGAGCCGGAGTATATGCGTCCGCCGTTTGGCGCATGGCAGCGAAAATTAGAACAGGAGATCCAGATGCTTCCTGTGCTTTGGACCATTGATCCACTGGACTGGACGACGGAGAATCAAGATGAGATCGTAAATAAAGTAGTGACGGAGGCAGAAGAAAATGATATTATTCTATTGCATGACTGTTACAAAAGTTCGATAGAAGCCGGCCTCCGGATCGTAGATATTCTTCAGGAGGAAGGCTTTGTGTTTGTAACGGTAGATGAATTACTATTGAACTGATGAAATGAAAAGGTTAAGAATACAAAAGAGAGTTGAAAGGACAGATCTGAGATGGATTTATTTGAATATGTAAGAGAAAAGAATCTGGAGAAGGAAGCACCGCTGGCGTCACGGCTTCGTCCGACGACGCTGGAAGAGGTGGTAGGACAGCAGCATATTATAGGAAAGGATAAGCTTTTATATCGGGCTATTAAGGCGGACAAGCTGAGCTCCATTATCTTCTATGGACCGCCGGGAACTGGTAAGACGACGCTTGCTAAAGTGATCGCACATACGACCAGCGCGGAATTTAGGCAGATCAATGCCACGGTTGCAGGTAAAAAGGATATGGAGGATGTAATAAAGAAAGCGCAGGATCTGAAAGGAATGTATCAGAAGAAGACGATCCTTTTCGTAGATGAGATTCACCGCTTTAACAAAGGACAACAGGATTATCTGCTTCCATTTGTGGAGGACGGTACGATCATACTGATCGGAGCAACGACTGAGAATCCGTATTTTGAGGTGAACAGTGCGTTGATTTCCAGATCCAGTATTTTTGAACTGAAACCGCTGAGTAAGGAAGATATTAAAAAGCTTTTGGAGCGTGCGGTATATGATGTCGAAAAAGGTATGGGAAGCTACGGCGCAGTGATCGATGAAGAGGCACTCGATTTTCTGGCAGATGTGGCAGGCGGTGATGCGAGAAGTGCACTGAATGCGGTAGAGCTTGGAATCCTTACTACGGAACGGAGCACGGATGACAAGATCCATATTACAATCGATGTGGCTGCTGAATGTATTCAGAAACGAGTCATGAATTATGATAAAACCGGAGACAATCATTACGATACCATTTCTGCATTTATCAAAAGCATGCGTGGCTCAGATCCGGATGCGGCAGTATATTATCTTGCTAAGATGCTTTATGCCGGCGAGGATATTAAGTTTATTGCCAGACGTATTATGATCTGTGCGGCAGAAGATGTGGGTAATGCAGATCCGATGGCGCTCACTGTGGCAGTCTCGGCATCACAGGCAATTGAGCGGATCGGTATGCCTGAGGCACAGATCATTTTGTCTCAGGCAGCAATCTACGTGGCAACTGCACCAAAGAGCAATTCTGCGGTCAATGCGATTTTTGAGGCAATGGATAATGTTAAGAAAATGAAGACCACAGTGCCGTCATATCTCCAGGACGCCCATTACGGCGGTGCGGCTAATATGGGACGGGGCATCGGTTATAAATACGCACATGATTATCCGAATCATTATGTGGAACAGCAATATCTTCCGGATGAGATCAAGGATGAGAAATTTTACCATCCAAGTGATAACGGACATGAGAAAGATATCAAAGAATGGATGAATTTTCTAAAAAATGTATAAACGGTGTTGACAAATGAAACACCTGGTGATAGATTAATAACTGTAAAGATTAGCACTCGAAAGAAGTGAGTGCTAATAAGCTGAAAGGAGGAAGCCAGATGCAGGCAAGAGAAGAGTTAAGCGAAAGAAAGCTTACGATATTGCATGCGATTATCCAGACATATCTGGAGACAGGTGAGCCGGTAGGTTCCAGAACGATTTCCAAGTATTCGGATCTGAACTTGAGCTCAGCGACCATTCGTAATGAGATGGCCGACCTGGAAGAACTGGGTTACATCCTGCAGCCACACACATCTGCCGGAAGGATTCCATCAGATAAAGGATACCGCTTATATGTGGATATGCTGATGGAAGAAAAAGAGCAGGAGCTCAACGATATGCAGGAGCAGATGCTTGAGAAAGCCGACAAGATGGATCAGTTATTGAGTCAGGCAGCAAAGGTTCTGGCGAATAACACGAATTATGCGACGATGGTTTCCGCACCAGTGAATAATGCGAATAAGATTAAGTTCATTCAGTTATCCAATGTGGATGAAGAACAGTTACTTGCAGTTATTGTACTGGGAGGTAACGTGATCAAGAACAAGATCATTACCATGGATGAGCAGCTCAGTAATGAGAACCTGCTGAAGCTTAACATGCTTCTTAATACGAGTCTGAATGGTATGTCTATTGAAGAGATTAATCTTGGACTGATCGCCAGACTGAAGGAGCAGGCAGGTATTCACAGCGCAGTAGTCAGTGATGTGTTGGATGCAGTTGCAGATGCCATTCAGGTAGATGACGGTATGCATATTTACACCAGCGGCGCGACCAACATTTTCCGTTATCCGGAGTTATCCGATAAGCAGAGCGCGCAGGAGATCATCAGTGCTTTTGAAGAGAAGCAGCAGTTATCCGAATTGGTGACACAGACACTGGCACAGGAAGACAACACAGGTATTCAGGTATACATCGGTGATGAGACGCCTGTACAGACAATGAAGGACTGCAGTGTTGTGACAGCTACATACGAGCTGGGAGAAGGAATGAAAGGTACGATTGGTATCGTCGGACCAAAGCGTATGGATTATGAACATGTATTAAAATCGCTGAAGAAGCTGCAGAGCGAATTGGATGCGATTTTCCATAAATCAGAATAGAAGAGAAAGGTGGTATACCATTGGAGAAAGAAAAAGATATTAATCATACAGAAAAGACTCAGGAAGAGATGGTAAAGGAAGCTGTAGAAGAAGCTAAGAAGGCTGCTTCGGAAGCGGAAGCTGAGAAACCTGAGGCTGAAGCCGAAGAACAGGAAAGTTCAGAGGAAGCAGCAAAACAGGCAGAAGCCGATAAGGAAGAAGCTTCAGAAGGAAAGAAGGGAAAGCTTTTCGGTAAGAAGAAAAAAGACAAAAAGGACGAGAAGATTGAAGAGCTGACAGACAGACTCACTCGTCAGATGGCAGAGTTTGATAACTTTCGTAAGCGTACAGAAAAGGAAAAGTCCCAGATGTACGAGATTGGTGCGAAAGATATCATAGAGAAGATCCTCCCGGTTGTTGATAACTTCGAAAGAGGTCTTGCAGCAGTGGCAGAGGATGACAAAGAAGATCCATTTGTTCAGGGAATGGATAAGATTTACAAACAGTTGATGACCACCCTGGATGGTATCGGTGTGAAACCGATCGAAGCAGTTGGTCAGGAATTTAACCCGGATTTCCACAATGCAGTGATGCATGAGGAGAATGAAGAAGCCGGTGAGAATACGATCACCGAAGAATTCCAGAAGGGTTATATGTATCGTGACTCCGTAGTGAGACACAGTATGGTAAAGGTTGCAAATTAAGGAGGAAATAGACATGGGAAAAATTATTGGTATTGATTTAGGTACAACAAACAGTTGTGTAGCTGTTATGGAAGGTGGTCAGCCGACCGTTATCGCTAATACAGAAGGAGCAAGAACGACACCATCTGTTGTAGCATTTACAAAGACAGGCGAGCGTCTGGTAGGTGAGCCTGCAAAGCGTCAGGCAGTAACTAATGCAGAGAAGACAATCTCTTCTATCAAGAGAGAGATGGGTACAGATTATAAAGTAACGATTGATGGTAAGAAATATTCTCCACAGGAGATTTCAGCAATGATCCTTCAGAAGCTGAAAGCTGATGCAGAAGGATACCTCGGTGAAAAGGTTACAGAGGCAGTTATCACTGTTCCTGCATATTTCAATGATGCTCAGCGTCAGGCTACCAAGGATGCAGGTAAGATCGCAGGACTTGATGTAAAACGTATTATCAATGAGCCTACAGCAGCAGCTCTTGCTTATGGTCTTGACAATGAGAGAGAGCAGAAGATCATGGTATATGACCTTGGTGGTGGTACATTCGATGTATCCGTGATCGAGATCGGTGACGGCGTTATCGAAGTACTGTCTACAGCTGGTAACAACAGACTTGGTGGAGATGACTTTGACCAGAAGATTACAGATTATATGCTTTCTGAGTTCAAGAAACAGGAAGGCGTAGATCTTTCTACAGATAAGATGGCACTGCAGAGACTGAAAGAAGCAGCTGAGAAAGCTAAGAAAGAACTTTCTTCTGCAACAACAACGAATATCAACCTTCCATTTATCACTGCAACAAGTGAAGGACCGAAGCATTTTGATATGAACCTTACAAGAGCTAAATTCGATGAATTAACTCACGATCTGGTAGAGAAGACAGCTGAGCCTGTAACAAGAGCTCTGGCAGATGCTGGTATCACGGCTTCTGAACTTGGTCAGGTACTGCTGGTTGGTGGATCTACACGTATCCCGGCTGTACAGGACAAAGTAAGACAGATGACAGGCAAAGAGCCTAGCAAATCTCTGAATCCTGATGAGTGTGTAGCACTTGGTGCTTCCGTACAGGGTGGTAAGCTTGCAGGAGATGCCGGCGCAGGTGATATCCTTCTTCTTGATGTTACTCCACTTTCACTGTCTATCGAGACAATGGGCGGTGTGGCTACAAGACTGATCGAGAGAAACACTACAATTCCTACTAAGAAGAGCCAGATCTTCTCTACAGCAGCTGATAATCAGACAGCTGTAGATATCAACGTAGTACAGGGCGAGAGACAGTTTGCAAGAGATAACAAATCACTTGGACAGTTCCGTCTGGATGGTATTCCGCCGGCAAGACGTGGTGTACCACAGATCGAAGTTACATTTGATATCGATGCCAACGGTATTGTAAATGTATCTGCTAAGGATCTTGGAACAGGTAAGGAACAGCATATTACAATCACAGCTGGTTCTAATATGTCTGATGATGAGATCGATAAGGCTGTAAAGGAAGCAGCAGAGTTCGAAGCTCAGGACAAGAAACGTAAAGAAGCAATCGATGCTAAGAATGATGCAGACGCTATGGTATTCCAGACAGAGAAAGCTATGGATGAAGTTGGCGACAAGATTGATGCAGCAGACAAGGCTGCTGTTGAGGCAGATTGCAAAGCACTGAAAGAGCTTCTTGAGAAAGTAAATATGGATGATATCTCCGATGCACAGGTTGCAGAGATCAACGCTGGCAAAGAGAAACTGATGCAGAGTGCACAGAAGCTGTTTGCTAAGGTATATGAGCAGTCACAGGGTGCACAGGGCGCAGGTCCGAACCCAGGAGCAGGCGCAGGTCCGAATCCGGGACCGGCTCCGGAAGGATTTGACGGAGATGACGTTGTAGACGGAGATTATAAAGAGGTATAATCCTTGAGTGACCAGGGAACTGGTACTAAGGTGGTTCTGCTGGACCGGTGGAGGTGACGAAATCGGTCTGGCAGATTTCTTTGTATAAAAATATTTATGATGCCAGGGTCAAAAGGTCTAAATCCACATGAGCTCGCTCATGAGTGGATGAAAGACCTTGGAACCCGCCCCAATATGAGCCTAAAAGTGGGATGCTAATCCCACGATATGCGAATAATTGGGAGGATTGTGGGAGTGCATAGCACGAAACAATCCGCAGGCATCATAGTTGGGGGCTTTTGACCCCAACATCATATTTATGTAAAAACTGCATGTTTTGAATTAAGGAGAAGTGGTTATGGCGGAGAAACGCGACTATTATGAGGTGCTTGGAGTCAGCAAGGATGTTGATGATGCAACTCTGAAGAAAGCATACAGAAAGGTTGCTAAGAAGTACCATCCGGATATGAATCCGGGAGACAAGGAAGCTGAGAAGAAGTTCAAAGAAGCTTCTGAGGCATATGCTGTACTTAGTGACCCGGAGAAGAGAAGACAGTATGATCAGTTCGGTCATGCGGCATTTGAAGGCGGTGCAGGTGGTGCCGGCGGATATGGTGGATTTGATTTTAATGGTGCTGATTTCAGCGATATATTCGGAGATATATTTGGAGATCTGTTTGGCGGCAGCCGCAGAGGCGGCGGTCGTGCAAATCAGGGGCCAATGAAAGGTATGAACATTCGTAAAGCAGTGCGCATCACCTTTGAAGAGGCTGTGTTTGGATGTGAAAAAGAGATTGATGTAGTATTGAAAGATCCTTGTACCAAGTGTAATGGTACCGGAGCTAAGCCGGGTACTTCACCGGAGACCTGTAGCAAATGTGGCGGCAAAGGTCAGGTTGTCTATACACAGCAGTCGCTGTTTGGTATGGTACAGAATGTCCAGACTTGTCCGGACTGTGGCGGAACCGGTAAGATTATCCGTGAGAAGTGTCCGGATTGTGGAGGTACGGGTTATACATCCAGCAGAAAGAAGATTTCTGTGTCTATTCCGGCAGGTATTGATAATGGTCAGAGCGTACGTATCCGTGAAAAAGGCGAGCCAGGTGTAAATGGTGGACCGAGAGGTGATCTTCTGGTTGAGGTGGCTGTATCCAGACATCCGATTTTCCAGAGACAGGATATGCATATCTTCTCTACCGTACCGATTTCCTTTGCACAGGCAGCACTTGGCGGTGATGTGAAGATTAAGACGGTAGACGGGGATGTTATTTATACGGTTAAGCCAGGCACAAAAACGGATACGAAGATTCGATTAAAAGGCAAAGGTGTACCGTCTGTACGTAATTCTCAGATCCGTGGAGATCACTATGTAACGCTGGTAATCCAGACGCCGGAGAAGCTGAGTGCAGAGGCGAAAGAGGCCCTGCGCAGGTTTGATGAGTTGTCCGGTAATTCACTGAATCAGGATCTGGATGGCAAGAAGCACAAAGCGAAGAAAAGTTTCAAAGAAAAAGTAAAAGAAGCGTTTGAAGATTAACAGATTTGTGCATAGGGGGATATATGATCTTACTCAGTAAAGAAGAAATAGAAAAGCTGATTGATCCAAATGAAATGATGGATCAGATTGAAGAGGCATATCGCTTGTATGGAGAGAATCAATTCTTTATGCCGCCTCGCCCGGTGATTGAACATGATAATAAGTCGTTGATTTATATGCCATGTTATACGGATGATGTGATTGGCACCAAGATTCTGACGATATTTCCGGAGAATTCAAAGCTTGGACTTCCGTCTATTGATGGCGTAATCCTGCTGAATAATGCTGTGACAGGTGCTCCGGAAGCATTGCTTGACGGACAGTCTGTGACTGCCTGGAGGACAGGTGCAGTTGGCGGTGTGGGTATCCGTCATCTGTCACGTAAGGATTGCCATACAGTAGGCATCATAGGAGCAGGAGCGCAGGGATTCCATCTGGCATTATATGCATGCGCAGCCAGAGATATCCATACCGTATACATTTACAATCACAGTGACAGAGATCTTACAGATTTTATTGCAAGATTGGAGAAAGCGATTGATAATCCGAATACAAAAGTGGTATGGTGTAAGAAGACAGAAGAACTGGTGAAACACAGTGATATTATCTGTACCGCTACACCATCCGCCGTTCCGGTACTTCCGAACGATAAGGAACTGCTGCGTGGCAAATGTATTATCGCAATCGGATCATACACACCGGAGATGCGTGAGATACCGGATGCCATCTGGGATCTGACAGATAAGGTATATATCGAGCTTCCGTATGCATGTGAGGAGGCGGGTGATCTCAGTCAGCCGATTGCAGAGGGAAGATTGAAAAAAGAGCAGGCGGTTCTTATGAGTGATTTCCTGAAATCCGATGCAGATGAAGACCAGATTGCGGCGGGTACAACATATTTCAAATCCGTAGGAATGGCACTCTTCGATATATGTGTGGCACAGAAATTATTAGCAAAGTCAAAGGAGAAACAGCAATGAAAGTAGTAGCAACAGAAAAAGCACCAAAAGCATTAGGACCATATTCGCAGGGATACGTACACGCTGGTGTACTGTACACGGCAGGACAGATTGCAATTGATCCGGCAGTGAACGATGTAACTGCAACTACGATTGAAGAACAGACAGAGCAGGTATGCAAGAACCTGGGTGAGGTTCTGAAAGAAGCAGGAACAGATTTTGAACATGTACTTAAGACCACATGTTTCCTGGCTGATATGGGAGACTTTGGTGCATTTAATGAAGTATATGGTAAGTACTTTACATCCAAACCGGCAAGAAGCTGTGTCGCAGTAAAGACTCTTCCAAAGGGAGTTTTGTGTGAAGTAGAACTGATTGCAGCAGTAGAAGAGTAGGAGGAATCATCATGGCAGAACAGCAGAATGGATGCGCACCATCCGATTGTGCCAGCTGTGCGCAGGGAGCTACCTGTAGTAAGAAACCGGTAGATCTGCATGAACCGGCGAATCCGTATTCGCATGTTAATAAAGTGATCGCAGTAGTCAGTGGCAAGGGCGGTGTCGGCAAATCTATGGTAACCGCATCACTTGCACGTATGATGCGTGAGCAGGGATTCTCTGTAGGTATTATGGATGCGGATATTACAGGACCGTCGATTCCAAAGATGTATGGTATTCACGAGTCTGCAAAGGGCAGTGATGCCGGAATGTTCCCTTGCGAAGCAAAGGATGGCACTCGTATCATGTCAGTGAATCTTTTGCTGGAGCATGAAGAAGATCCGGTTATCTGGCGTGGACCTGTGATCGCAGGCGTAGTAAAACAGTTCTGGATCGATGTGATGTGGGGAGAACTGGATTATCTCTTTATTGATATGCCGCCTGGAACCGGTGATGTACCGCTGACAGTATTCCAGTCATTTCCGGTGGATGGAGTAGTAATCGTAACATCTCCGCAGGATCTGGTCAGAATGATCGTGAAGAAGGCTTACAATATGGCGGAAGCTATGCACATTCCAGTACTTGGTATTGTAGAAAACTACAGTTATCTGAAGTGTCCGGATTGTGGTAAAAAGATTTCTGTATTTGGTGAAAGCCATATTGATGAGATTGCAGAAGAGCTTGGTGTTCCGGTACTCGGTAAGATGCCGATCGATCCGGCACTTGCGGAGGCAGTGGAGTCGGAGAAATTCTACGAGAGTGACAACCAGTATCTTTCGGGTGCAGTGAACAAATTGTAATCTCTGGATTTGCAGATTTTATAATTACAGATTTGGAATGATAGAAGCAGTGTGTATAGGATGTACATGCTGCTTTCTTTATATCTATGCTTATAGATTAAAACTATAAGTAGGTTCGTTTATACACATTATCAATTAGACAGTCACGAGGATATGTAGGATAATTAAGATGTTATATATAAGTCAATTTAGGAAAGAGAGGGTACGAAAATGACTTTATGTGATTCAAAGAAAAAACTTGCGCTGGCAGGCGCAGGCTGTGGCGTTGTAGCTGCAGTTCTTGCATTCCTCGGCAACCCGGCAAATATGGCATTCTGTATTGCTTGCTTTGTCCGTGATATGGCTGGTTCGTTGGGAATGCATCAGGCGGAAGTAGTACAGTATGCGAGACCAGAGATCATTGGACTGGTACTGGGTTCCTTTATTATCTCTGTTGCAACGAAAGAGTATCGTTCGACAGCAGGGTCATCACCGATGATTCGTTTTATCCTTGGTATGATCATTATGATTGGTTCTCTTGTATTCTTAGGATGCCCATTGCGTATGGTGATCCGTATGTCAGCAGGAGATCTGAATGCATGGGTAGCATTGATCGGATTTATCCTTGGTGTAGGTACCGGTACGATCATGCTGAAGAAAGGAAGTACACTGGGACGTGCACATGAGACTAATCAGGCAAGTGGTACGGTGCTTCCAATCCTTATGATTGGGGTCCTGATCCTTGCACTTTTCACAAGCCTTCTGAAAAGCAGCACAGCGGGACCGGGAAGTATGCATGCACCAATCATCGCTTCATTAATCGGAGGTCTTGTGTTTGGAGCATTTGCTCAGAAATCAAGAATGTGTTTTGCTGGCGGTATTCGTGACGTGATTCTTATGAAGAATTTTGATCTTTTGACAATTATCGGAAGTCTGTTTGTTGTAATGCTGATCTTCAACATCGCAACAGGAAGATTTGTACTTGGATTCAATACACCTGGTATTATTGCTCATTCCGAGCATCTGTGGAATATCCTTGGTATGTATGTAGTTGGTTTTGCTGCAGTACTTGCTGGTGGATGTCCGCTTCGTCAGCTGATTCTTGCAGGACAGGGATCTTCTGATTCGGCAGTGACTGTGCTTGGAATGTTCATAGGTGCTGCACTGTGCCATAACCTTGGACTGGCTTCCAGTGGTACAGCAATTAATCCTGAAACTAAGAAAGTTGTTGCCGGAGCTGTAACAGCTAATGGTAAGGTAGCGGTAATTATTTGTATTATCGCATGCTTTGTGATTGCATTTACTAATAAACGCAAAATTGCAGCAATCACAAACAAATAAGTATCAATAGAATAAAAAATCCGAATGAAAGGAAGGCACCATTATGGTAGAAGTAGATGCAAGAGGATTATCCTGCCCAGAGCCAATCATGCTGACAGCAGAGGCACTGGCAAGTGCAAACGGACCGGTTAAGGTACTCGTAAGCGAGCCACATCAGAAGACGAATGTTGAGAAGCTCGCCAGGGATCGTGGCAAGAAGACATCGGTTACAGAAGATGGTACAGATTTTGTGATCATAATTGAATAAGATATAATGAAATGGAGCAGTTCTGGGAAAAACGGGGCTGCTTCTTTCTTATCTATGTGACCTTACATTTATCTTACATTTGCGGTTTTGGGAGGAATTGTATTGTAACCTGTGGTAAAATATGCGGATAAGGAGGAATGGGGAAATGTATCGAATCCTGATTATAGAAGATGATTTTACGATGGCAGAAGCCATGAAAAAACAGATTGAATCATGGGGGCAATGAAGTGCGTCTGGTATCGGATTTTCAGAATGTGATTCATGAATTTATAGAATATGATCCACACATGGTGCTGATTGATATTATGCTTCCGTTTTTTAACGGTTATCACTGGTGTAGCGAGATACGGAAGATTTCCAATATTCCGGTAATTTTCATTTCTTCAGCATCTGATAATATGAATATTATTATGGCAATGAATATGGGGGCAGATGATTTTATTCCGAAGCCGGTGGATCTGAATGTGATGATCGCAAAGATCCAGGCGGTACTCCGAAGAACCTATGACAGAAGTAATCAGGTGCCGGTGCTGGAATGCGGAGGAGCAGTGTTGAATCTGAATGATACGACGTTGAACTGGAATAATCAGAAGATTGAACTGACGCGGAACGAATTTCGTATTTTGAAGACCTTGATGGAGAATCGTGGCAAGATTGTCAGCAGAGATACGCTTATGACAAGGCTTTGGGAAGATGACTGTTATGTAGAAGAGAATACTTTGACTGTAAATGTAACCAGACTTCGTAAGAAATTAGAACAGACGGGTCTGAAAGATTTTATCACGACCAGAGTGGGACACGGATATCTGATTGAACTGCCGGAGGAACATGAGTGATGAAAAAGGAACGGATAGGAGAACTGCTGAGATGGTATATGCGCGAGCATAAGCGGTGGATCTGGTTGGTTATATTACTGGGTGTGATCTATGGAAGCGTGTTTTATCTGTATAATGCTCCAATAGAAGCGGCGGCGTATGGAACGGTACTTGGTGTGACCTTTCTTCTGGTTATGAATGTGTTATGGTTCTGGAAGTTCTGCAGAAAGCACCAGAAGAGAATGGAATTGATACCAGGAATTGAGTATGCATATCGGGATATGCCGGAGGCAGATACATTGGCAGAAAAAGATTACCAGCAGATGGTTATGGATCTTGGAAAGAGTTGCTATGAACACCTTGTGGAACTGGAGAATCAGGAGCAGGAGAGCAAAGAGTATTATACAATCTGGGTACATCAGATTAAGACGCCGATCGCTGTGATGCGGATGATTCTGCAGGAGGAAGATACCAGACAGAACAGAGAGCTTTTGGCAGAGCTGTTTCGGATTGAACAATATGCGGAAATGGCACTGTCTTACATTCGTCTGGAAAGCCGTGAGTCGGATTTTGTAATAAAAGAATATAATCTGGACGATATCATACGACAGGCAATCCACAGGTATGCACCACAGTTTATTCGGAGAAAATTGCGTCTGGTGTACGAGCCGACAGAAGTAAAAGTATTGACGGATGAAAAGTGGCTGTTATTTATTTTAGAGCAGATTATTTCCAATGCGGTGAAATATACGCCATCGGGAACCATTACGATCCGGGTGACGGAAGATAAAAAATTGTCGGTGGAGGATACCGGGATTGGCATTGCGCCAGAGGATCTGCCGAGAATATTTGAAAAAGGTTTTACCGGATATAATGGAAGAAATGATAAAAAGGCGACAGGACTTGGGCTAAATCTTTGCCGAAAAGCGGCCGAACATCTGAATGTCGGGATCGCAGTTGAATCAAAGCCGGGAGTTGGCAGTTGTTTTACACTGGATCTGAAGGAACGTCAGTTTAATATTGAATGATCGGATAGCGTCTTTCAAAAATGTCACATGAGATGGTCATATTGTCACCGGAATCGATGTCTGACAGAGCAGGGCAGGTCTATACTGATAGCAGAACAGAAAAAGGAGGTTATAGATAATGATTATTTTAGAAGTATCATGTCTGAAAAAAGTATATACAACTCGTCTGGGTGGCAATCAGGTACAGGCTCTGGCGGATGTGTCATTTTCGGTAGAAGAAGGAGAATACGTGGCAATCATGGGAGAGTCCGGATCCGGTAAGAGTACGCTGCTGAATATTCTGGCAGCACTGGATCGCCCGACAGGTGGAAGAGTGAAACTGGATGGAAAAGATATAGGGCTGATCCGAGACAAGGAGATTACAAAGTTCCGCAGAGAAAACCTTGGATTTGTATTTCAGGATTTTAATCTGCTCGATACGTTCAGCCTGAGGGATAACATTTTTCTTCCGTTGGTATTATCCAGAAAAAGCGTGAAGGAGATGAACAGCCGCCTGCTTCCGATCGCGCATAAGCTTGGTATCCGAGATCTGTTGGATAAGTATCCATACGAAGTATCAGGTGGCCAGAAACAGCGTGTGGCTGTAGCGCGGGCGCTGATCACGGATCCAAAACTGATCCTTGCAGATGAGCCCACCGGAGCTCTGGACTCCAGATCAGCAGATGATCTTCTGCGTCTGTTTGGAGAAGTGAACGGAGAAGGTCAGACGATCCTTATGGTGACACATTCCGCAAGAGCAGCCAGCAGAGCAGGAAGAGTATTGTTTATTAAAGATGGAAGAGTTTTTCATCAGATCTACCGTGGTGACAGTACAGATGAGCAGATGTATCAGAAGATTTCGAATACACTGACATTGCTCGCGACAGGCGGTGAGATATGATGAAAAAAGGATTTTATGTGAGACTGGCTGCAAATAACATCCGAAAAAATGGTAAACTTTATATTCCGTATCTATTTACCTGTGTGCTGTCGGTGGTTATGTTCTATGTGATGATGTCTTTAAGCCTGGATCCTGCGGTGAAAAAGATGTTTGCAGGGGGAACGCTGAGCCTGATCATGAGGTATGGAACCGTGATCGTAGGTATCTTTGTATTTGCGTTTTTAATGTATTCTAATGCTTTCCTGATGAAACGGAGACAGCGGGAATTTGGAATATTTAATATCCTCGGAATGGAAAAACAGCATCTGGGACATGTGCTTTTTCTGGAAACTATGATGGTGGCAGCGGGAAGTGTAGTGCTTGGTATTCTTTTTGGTATTCTTTTCAGTAAGACCATGTTTTTGATGCTCTGTAAAATAATCGGACAGAAAAATGTATTTGGCTTTTTCATTTCAAGTAAAGCAATACTTGTTACCGCATTTTTATTTGCGGTGATACATTTCTTAATCTATCTGAAAAGCAGAAGGAAGATTCGTGTTTCTCAGCCGATTGAATTGCTACGTGGCAGCAGCGTGGGGGAACGGGAGCCCAAGAGTAAATGGATTCTGGCAATTTTGGGAGCTGTAGCATTAATTGAAGGATATTATCTGGCCTTGTCTGCGAAAGGAACCATAGATTCTATAAAGGTATTTTTTGTAGCAGTTATTCTGGTTATTCTTGCGACCTATCTGCTATTTATAGCAGGCAGTATTGTGATCCTTAAGATGCTCAGAAAAAACCGCAGATTCTATTATAAACCGGAGCATTTCATCAGCGTTTCGGGAATGATGTACCGGATGAAGCAGAATGCAGCGGGTCTTGCGAGCATTTGTATCCTGTCTACGATGGTATTAGTTATGTTGTCGTCTACCGGAAGTCTGATGATTGGAATGGAAGATATGGTACAGGCGCGTCATCCGAATGATTTTGGAATATATATGGATACATCTGATATGGAAAAGAACCAGGAAGTTCTTGATAAGATTAAAATACATTGCGAAGAATATCAGATCGCGGAAAAGGATACGACGGATTATCGATATTATACAGTGGCTGGATGTCTGCAGAAGGATAATGTGTTGTTTGATCAGACAAAGTTTGATTATTTAAATGATAATGGCAATCTCAGGATTATGATGGTAATGCCATTGTCCGGGTATTGTGCAATGACAGGGGAAAAAGTAGAATTGTCCGGACAGGAAATGCTTCTGGGAACAGGACGTAATTCATATAAATATTCGAATATGAAACTGATGGATCAGGTGTATAAGGTCAAAGGGAAGGTTCGGCATTTCGAAGGAAATGGTCAGGTGAATTCGAATGTTCTGGATTCCTTTACGGTGGTGCTTGCAGATGATACATTTGATGCATTGTACCAGCAGATTAAGGATGCATATAGATATGATATGAAAATACATGAATATTATGGGTTTAATGTATCGCTGAACAAAGATGCACAACTTAAGCTAAAGGATTATATGTGGCAGGCAGTGCAGGATCAGGGCGCAGACAGTATAGATATCGAATGCAGAGAAACGTCCAGAAATGATTTTATTGGAATTTACGGAGGCATGTTTATGCTTGGCATGTTCCTTGGAACCCTTTTTATTATGGCAATGGTGCTGATCATTTATTATAAGCAGGTCTCAGAAGGCTATGAAGACCGGAGACAGTTTGAGATTATGCAGAAGGTAGGTATGTCTCAGCAGGAAATGAAGAAAGTCATCCGTTCCCAGATTCTGATGGTGTTCTTCCTGCCATTAGTGGCAGCGGGTGTGCATATGGCAGTTGCATTTCCAATGATCGGAAATCTTTTGAAAGCATTTAATATGAAGAATACAGAGTTGTACCGGAATTGTACAATTGGTGTATATCTGGGATTTGCAGTTCTTTATATTCTGATCTACAGTCTGACGGCGAAAGCATATTACAGGATTGTAAAGAGGGCATAAGTATTCTGAAATCCAGAAAAATGAGAATCGTGTATTGACGAAACGAACGTGTGTTTGTATAATAATATCAAACATACGTTCGTTTTTTGCACAGATGAAACGAGGGTACAGAAAGAAGAAAAAGAGGAGGAGCGAAGATGCAGATTTCAGAGAATATGTCTGTGATGGAGAAGCTGCGGATATTGACGGATGCCGCCAAGTATGATGTGGCATGTACTTCTAGCGGTACATCCAGGGGGAATGACGGTACAGGGCTCGGAAGCTGTGTGCAGATGGGGATTTGCCACAGTTTTGCGGCAGACGGCAGATGTATCTCTCTGCTTAAGATTCTTTTTACCAATGAATGTATTTTTGATTGTAAGTATTGTATTAACCGGAGGAGTAATGATGTGCCGAGGGCATCTTTTACTCCGGATGAGATTTGTGAGCTCACGATAGAATTTTATCGGAGGAATTATATTGAGGGATTATTTTTAAGTTCCGGGATACTGAGGAGCCCGGACTATACGATGGAACTGATCTGTGCGGCACTTGAGAAGTTGAGAAAAGTATATCGCTTCCAGGGCTATATCCATGTGAAGGCGATTCCCGGAGCCAGTGAGGAACTGATACAGCGGGCGGGATTTCTGGCAGACAGGATGAGTGTGAATTTGGAACTTGCTACGGCAGAAGGATTAAGAACGCTGGCACCGCATAAGACCAGAGATAAGATTCTTAAGCCTATGCGGCTGGTGCAGAATGGCAGAAGCCAGAATGCTTATGAATTAAAAGTATACCATCATGCACCGTCTTTTGTGCCGGCAGGACAGAGTACACAGATGATCGTAGGAGCGACACCGGAGACGGATTATCAGATGCTCCATGTGGCAGAGACGTTATATCAGCGGTTTGATCTGAAGCGGGTGTTTTATTCAGCATTTGTGTCAGTGAATGTGGATAAGGCGCTTCCGGCTAAAACAGATCAGGGACCACCGCTTCTCAGAGAGCATCGCCTGTATCAGGCAGACTGGCTTCTTAGGTATTATAAGTTTGAGGCAAAAGAACTGCTGACAGAGGAGGAACCTAATTTCAATCCGTTGTTTGATCCGAAGTGTAACTGGGCGCTCAGACATCTGGAGTATTTTCCGGTGGAAGTGAACCGCGCACCTTATGAGATGCTTCTGCGGGTGCCGGGACTTGGGTACCGGTCGGCAGGACGGATCGTCCGGGCCAGAAGGCTTGGCACATTGGATTTTCAGGATCTGAAGAAGATAGGAGTAGTATTGAAGCGGGCAATGTATTTTCTAACCTGTAATGGGCGTATGATGTATCCGGTGAAGCTGGAACAGGATTATATTGCGAGGAATCTGCTGGATGCAGGAGAAAGGTTGCCACAGGAAGTGCGTGGCATGACGTATCAGCAGTTATCGTTGTTTGATGATGTGAGATTTGGCGGTGGTGTGAATGAAAAGAATTTATGTGTGTGAGAATGAAGTGACAGGACTTTTTTCTGCGCTTTACGATGCGTGGAAGTACCTTGTGCCGGACCATGGAGCAGAGTGTGGAATCCGTTTCCGCGGTCACCTGGAGCAGGAGTTGTTCTGTGAATATACAGAAGTTGAATCGAATGAGAAGAAGGCACTATCGGTGGAACGCATGATTTTATCCCATATGGGGTGGTATGCGTATAAGCTGATCTATCTGGCAGCTCTTTCCGATGATCCAGACAGGGGAGATGTGATCCTTGGGACGATGCTTGCTGCCAGAGAGATCCCGGATAGCAGAAGAATCATGGATCACCTGGGGAATGCGCAGGTGGAACAGACTTTTGAACTTAGCAGAACGGTGAATAATGAGACGACCAGATGGATTGAACTGATACGTTTCCGGGAACTGGAACAGGGAATCCTATATGCCAGATTTGAACCTAAGTGCAGAGTGCTTTCCTGTGTGGCACCACATTTTGCAGAACGGTTGTCGGTTGAAAACTGGATGATACATGATGCGGTTCATGAAGAATATGCGGTGCATGAGGCTGGCAGACAGTGGATATTGGTATCCGGTGAGCATGTGGATGAAGACAGGTTCAGCTCATACTCAGCGAAGGAAGAGAAGTTCAGTGAATTGTGGAAAGAGTTTACAGATGCGATCGCGATCAAGGAGAGAAAGAATCCACGATGTCAGATGGGACATCTACCGTTATGGTGCAGAAAGAATCTGGTGGAATTTGAATAACGATCCGATATAGTGTACAATGGTTCATAACAAATCGGAAAGAAAGATGGAAGTTATGGACAGACAAAAAGTAAAGATCTCAGTCCGTAATCTGGTGGAATTCATCCTTAGGAGCGGAGACATTGACAATCGAATAGCAGCGCAGGACAAGGATGCTATGCAGATGGGAGCAAAGCTTCACCGCAAGATTCAGAAACGGATGGGGGCCTCTTATCATCCGGAGGTTACGCTGCGCCGGGTGGTGGAATTTGATACATTCGACATACAGGTAGAAGGTCGGGCAGATGGAATTATTGAGGAAGAACGGATATGTATCGATGAGATTAAAGGTGTGTTCAAGGATCTGGAGCGGATGGAAGAGCCAGTTCCGGTACATCTGGCACAGGCGAAGTGTTATGCCTGTATTTATGCAAGAGAAAAGGAATTGGCTGAGATTGATGTGCAGATGACTTACTGTAATATGGAGACAGAGGATATTCGCAGGTTCCGTGAGTCATATAAGGCAGACGAGCTGGAAGAATGGTTTATGGATCTGATGCATCGGTATGAGAAGTGGGCAAGATTCCAGATTGAATGGCGGGAAGAACGCAATGCATCTGTGAAGCAGGTGGAGTTTCCTTATGATTACCGAAAGGGACAGCGAGAACTGGTATCGTCAGTATATCGAACGATCCTGCGAAAGAAGAAATTATTTATTCAGGCACCTACAGGTACGGGGAAGACTCTGGCAACCGTGTTTCCTGCGGTGAAGGCAGTGGGTGAAGGGCTTGGAGAAAAGATCTTTTATCTGACAGCAAAGACGATTACCAGAACGGCAGCCGCAGGTGCATTTAATATTCTGAAAGAACAGGGATTGAAGTATAAAGTGATTACGCTGACTGCAAAAGAGAAGATCTGTTTTTGCGATAAAGCGGAGTGCAATCCTGAGTACTGTTCTTATGCAAAGGGACATTTTGACCGGGTGAATGATGCAGTTTATGAATTGATCACAGGACAGGATGCAGTCACCAGAAGCGTGTTGGAAGAACAGGCGGAGAAATGGCAGGTATGTCCATTTGAACTGGGGCTTGATACTGCAATCTGGATGGATGCCGTAATCTGTGATTATAATTATGTGTTTGATCCTAACGCTCATCTGAAGCGTTTTTTTGGAGAGGGCGTAAAAGGAGAATATCTGTTTTTGATCGATGAGGCGCATAATCTTGTAGAACGCGGCAGAGAAATGTACAGTGCCAGTCTGTGCAAAGAAGAAATCTTACGGGTGAAGCGACAGGTAAAGCATATTGATGTGAGACTGACAAAGCGCTTGGAAGAGTGCAATCGACAATTGTTGGAACTAAAGAGAAACTGTGATGGTGTGACGGTGCTTGACAGCGTGATGCATATTTATCTGAAATTGTTATCACTGATGGCGGAGATGGAACGGTTCCTGGAGGATTATAAGCAGTTTGCAGAGCGCGAGGATGTACTGAAGTTATATTTTGAAGTACGTATGTTTATTACGGTGTATGAGAAGCTGGATGAAAATTATCTGATCTATGCAGAACTTGCAAAGGATGGAGAGTTTTTCCTCCGCCTGTTTTGTGTGAATCCTGCGGTGAATCTCAAAGAATATATTGAGAAAGGGAATAGTACGATATTGTTTTCGGCTACATTACTGCCGATACAGTATTATAAAGAACTGCTCAGCACAGAGAAGGATGATTATGCAGTGTATGCGGAAACGGTATTTGAAGAAAGCCAGAGCAGATTATTGCTGGGAACGGATGTGAGTACCAGATATACCATGCGAGGCGAGACGATGTACCGACGGTATGCAGAATACCTCTATGAGATGGCATCTGCCAAAGAAGGCAATTACATGTCTTTCTTTCCATCTTATCATTTTTTGGAACAGGTATATGACGCTTTTGTAGAATTAGCAGACAGGAAACAGAGCGCATCAGAAGGAAGAGAAGAGTATAATGTCGGACGGATTGAGTGTCTGGTACAGGCACCTTATATGTCGGAAGAAGCACGGGAAATCTTTCTGGAAGGGTTTGAAGAAGAACGTGAGGGAAGTCTGATGGGCTTCTGTGTTATGGGCGGAGTTTTCTCGGAAGGGATTGATCTTGCAAAAGAGCGTCTGATCGGAGCGGTGATCGTGGGAACAGGACTTCCACAGGTCTGCCTGGAGCGGGAACTCTTGAAGAATTATTTTGACGCCAGAGGTCAGAATGGTTTTGATTATGCTTATGTATATCCTGGAATGAACAAAGTACAGCAATCGGCAGGAAGAGTAATTCGGACGGAAGAAGACAGAGGTGTGATTCTTTTGCTGGATGAACGTTTTCGGGAAGCCAGATATAGAAATACCTTTCCACGAGAGTGGAAAGGCATCCAGTATTGCAATATTCATAATGTGAGAGATCAGATTCAAAGTTTCTGGTCCGGCAGTTCGGTAAAGTAAGTTAAGAACTCTGTCACAGCCGGAGATACCGGAAGTTTATCGTTGTAGACAACAGCAAGTTCTCTCTGTGGCAGGGATTCTCTGGTTTCTACAATAAAGAGTTCATCGGAATCATCAGGTACACAGTAGTCAGGAACAAAGGCAACGCCTAATCCGATACGTGCAAGGTCGATCAGCAGGTCGTTGCTGCTGAGTTCTGCTTCCGGAACCAGTTCCAGTTGGTGCTGCTGAAAGAGACTGTGCAAGAATTCGCTTGTGGTACTCTGCTTGTCCAGCATCAGAAGCGGATACTCAGAGAGTTCTGCAAGTGAAAGCTTTCGATCTTTTAACTGCGAGAAAGACTGGTTAGCTACAAATACATCCCGGAACTGTTTGATCCGTTTGATAGACCAGAGATTGTTCAGGTAAGCATTTGGATAGTTTACGACGATAAAGTCTGCCTGCCCGTTTTTCAGGATATCGACACAGCGGATAGATGTTGCATTGATGACTTTGATATGCAGATTCGGGAATGCCTGATGAAACCGTTCAATATATGGCACCAGAAAATACCGACATATTGTGTCACTGGCGGCAATCCGGATCTGTCCACCGGTAGTGATGGATTCCAGAAGCTGTGATTCGCCGCGGCGGATCAGGCTGATCGCCGGTTCGATGTGACGGAGCAGAATCTCGCCTTCTGGAGTCAGGCGTACCTTCTTAGTGCTACGGATGAAGAGAGTCTGAGACAATTTTCCTTCCAGCGCTTTAATAGACTGGCTGACTGCCGATTGAGATATGTAGAGCTTTTTAGAAGCTTCTGAAAAGCTTAAAGTAGTTGCTACATAGTAAAATACTTTATATAATTCATAATTAATATCCATTGCAAATTCCTCCCATTAGGAAATATTATAAGGGAAAAAGGATGGAATGACAATAAAGAATAGACAAGGAGAAATAAAATGAAGCAAACACAGAAGATTTCTGCAGTGATTATGATGTTTTTACTGATAGGTGTACTTTTGCTGACCAGTTTTCAAGTGGCAATCTATGGTGATAGTCAGTACAGATTCTATGAAAGAGAATATAAGAAGTATCAGGTGGCAGACAGTCTGAATATGACGATGGATAACATTATGGATGTGACAGACCAGATGATGGCATATCTGATCGGAAATAAGGCAGAACTTTCGGTAATTACAGATGTAGATGGTGAAACACAGGATTTCTTCAATGAACAGGACAGGTTTCATATGGGAGAAGTAAAGAATCTGTTTCTTGGAGGACTTAAGATACGTAATATTATGCTGGTGGCAGTACTGCTGATCTTGATACTGCTGGCGGCACGGAAAGCAGATATGATAAAGCTGCTTCCAAGGGCGTATTTTGTGACACTTGGCATTACTGGTGTGATAACAATAGTGTTAGGAGGACTGTTTGCTTCAGATTTTGATAAATATTTTCGCATTTTTCATGAGATATTTTTTGACAATGATCAATGGATGTTTGACCCGGCGACAGACTATATGATCCGTATGCTTCCGGAGGGATTCTTTTATGATTTCGTATTTCGGATCGGAGGATTTTTTGTAGGAAGTTTGGCAGTATTAGGGGTTGTATCTGCAGTTTGCATCTTCATGGAGAAACATAAAAAGAAAAATCAAGTGATTAGATAGACTTATAAAAGAGTTAAGTTATATTAATTTCATTAATAACATCAGGCGTGGTATGATAAGACATAGATAAGAAGGCGTCCGGCCTTACAGCAACATTTAGTAGAGAAGAACCATATGGAGGAAGTTTTATGAGTAATGTAAAACGGGTGTTTGTTGAGAAAAAGGGAGAATACGCAGTTCAGGCAAAGGGTCTGTTACATGAGATTAAGGGCTATCTTGGAATTAAGGATGTAGAAAGTGTAAGAGTCCTGATTCGCTATGACGTAGAGAACCTGTCTGATGAGACGTTTGAGAAGGCATGCAGAGGTATTTTTGCTGAGATGCCGGTAGATATTTTATGGAAAGAGAGCGTTCCGGTCATGCAGGGAGACAGTGTGTTTTCTGTAGAGTTCCTTCCGGGACAGTTTGACCAGAGAGCTGATTCGGCAGAGCAGTGTGTGCAGTTTATTAAGGAGGATGAGAAGCCGGTTATCCGTACAGCTACGACTTATATTATTCATGGAAAAGGCGATAACTGTATTTCAGCAGAAGAGTTAGAGGCAATCAAGAATCACTGCATTAATCCGGTAGATTCCAGAGAAGCAGAAGAAGAGAAGCCGGAGACGTTGATCACAAAGTTTGATGAGCCGGAGGATGTAAAGGTATTTGATGGATTCCAGACGATGGATGAAGAACATCTGAAAGCGTTATATGATTCGCTGGGACTTGCAATGACATTCCGTGACTTCTGCCATATTCAGAATTATTTTGCAGGAGAAGAACACAGAGATCCGACTATGACAGAGATCCGGGTACTGGATACATACTGGTCAGATCACTGTCGTCATACAACATTCTCTACAGAATTGAAGGATGTAACTTTTGGTGATGGTGATTACAGAGAGCCGATTGAAGGCGCATATAAGCAGTATCTTGCTGATCACAGCGAGATCTTTAAGGGAAGAGAAGATAAGTTCGTCTGCCTGATGGATCTTGCACTGATGGCGATGAGAAAGTTGAAAAAAGAAGGTAAGTTACAGGATCAGGAAGAGTCTGACGAGATCAATGCCTGCAGCATTGTAGTACCTGTAACTGTTGATGGTGTAGAAGAAGAGTGGCTGGTGAATTTCAAGAATGAGACGCACAACCATCCGACAGAGATCGAGCCATTTGGTGGTGCTGCTACCTGTCTGGGAGGTGCAATCCGTGATCCATTGTCAGGACGTACCTATGTATATCAGGCTATGCGTGTGACTGGTGCAGCAGATCCGACAGTATCTGTAAAAGAGACGATTAAGGGTAAGCTTCCGCAGAAGAAACTGGTACGTGAAGCAGCTCATGGATACAGCTCATACGGTAACCAGATCGGACTGGCAACCGGAGCAGTAAAAGAGATTTATCATCCGAATTATGTGGCTAAGCGTATGGAAATCGGGGCGGTTATGGGAGCAGCACCGAGACGTGCGGTTATCCGTGAGACTTCAGATCCGGGAGACATTATCATTCTTCTTGGTGGACGTACCGGACGTGACGGCTGTGGTGGAGCTACCGGTTCTTCTAAGGTACACACAGAAGAGTCTATCGAGACCTGCGGTGCTGAGGTACAGAAAGGTAATGCACCTACAGAGCGTAAGATTCAGAGACTGTTCCGCAGAGAAGAGGTCAGCAGTCTGATTAAAAAATGTAATGACTTTGGAGCAGGTGGTGTGTCTGTTGCAATCGGTGAACTTGCAGACGGTCTGCAGATTGATCTGGATAAGGTGCCTAAGAAATACGCAGGACTTGATGGTACTGAGATTGCAATTTCCGAATCTCAGGAGCGTATGGCAGTTGTCGTAGATCCAAAAGATGTAGATGAATTTATGGGATATGCCAGCGAAGAGAATCTGGAAGCTACTAAGGTGGCGGTTGTAACAGAAGATCCAAGACTGGTGCTTAATTGGAGAGGCAAGGATATCGTGAATCTGTCCCGTGCATTTCTGGATACCAACGGAGCACATCAGGAGACTACGGTAGCAGTAGATATTCCGAATCGTGCAGATACGATTCTCACAGATGAAGTGGAAGTGACAGATGTAAAGGAGAAATGGCTGGAGACATTAAAAGACCTGAACGTATGCTCACAGAAGGGCCTGGTAGAGATGTTCGACGGTTCTATTGGTTCTGGTTCTGTATTCATGCCTCATGGCGGTAAATATCAGCTGACAGAGACACAGGCAATGGTCGCGAAGCTTCCGGTATTGAAGGGCGACTGTGATACTGTGACGATGATGAGCTATGGATTTGATCCATATCTGTCAAGCTGGAGCCCATTCCATGGTGCGATCTATGCAGTGACAGAGTCTGTAGCTAAGATCGTGGCAGCAGGTGGAGATTATAAGAAGATTCGTTTTACTTTCCAGGAGTACTTCCGTCGTATGACAGAAGACCCGCACAGATGGAGTCAGCCGTTTGCAGCTCTGCTTGGCGCATATGATGCACAGCTTGGATTTGGACTTCCGTCTATCGGTGGTAAGGACAGTATGTCAGGTACATTTGAAGATATTGATGTACCGCCGACACTGGTATCATTTGCAGTAGATGTGGCAAAAGAAAAAGATATTATCACTCCGGAACTTAAGAAAGCAGGAAGCAAGCTGATCTGGATCAAGACTCCAAAGGCAGAGTATGATCTTCCGGATTATGAGAAGCTGATGGCAGTTTATGAGAAGTTCTCAGAGGCAGTGCATACAGGTAAGGTATTATCTGCATATGTATTGGATCGTCACGGTGTAGTTCCGGCAGTTAGCAAGATGGCATTTGGTAATAGCATGGGTGTGAAGCTGTCTGACGAGATTCCGGCAGGTCAGTTATTTGCACCGGCATTTACAGATATCGTGGCTGAGGTGGAAGCTGATAAGATTGATGAACTTGGATTTGAATATGTTGAGATCGGTGAAGTGACTGCAGAGCCGAACTTTGTATATGGTAATACCGTAATCACAATTAAAGAAGCAGTAGACGCATGGAAAGAGACTCTGGAAAGAGTATTTAAGACCGTATCCGGAGAAGAGATAGGAAGTGCAGTTCCGGAAGTGGGAGAAGAGAAGTCTTCTGATGGCAAACTTGGAGAAGATGGGCTGTTCCGTGCATCTAAGGTATATGTATGCGAGCATAAGATCGCACAGCCGACAGTATTCATCCCGGTATTCCCTGGAACCAACTGCGAATATGACAGTGCCAAGGCATTTGAGCGTGCCGGAGCAAAGGTGATCACCAAGGTATTCCGCAATATGGATGCGTCAGATATCCGTGATTCGGTAGAAGTATTTGAAAAAGCAATCAGTCAGTCGCAGATCATCATGTTCCCGGGCGGATTCAGTGCAGGTGATGAGCCAGATGGATCAGCCAAATTCTTTGCAACTGCATTCCAGAACGCAAAACTGAAAGAGGCAGTGCAGAAGCTTTTGAATGAGAGAGATGGTCTGGCACTTGGTATCTGTAATGGATTCCAGGCACTGATCAAGCTTGGTCTTGTACCAAACGGAGATATCGTAGGACAGGATGAGAATGCACCGACACTGACATACAATACGATTGGACGCCATATTTCCAAGATGGTATATACCAAAGTGGTTACAAATAAATCTCCATGGCTTCAGAAAGCAGAGCTTGGCGGAGTATATACCAATCCTGCATCTCATGGAGAGGGACGTTTTGTCGCTAACAAGGAATGGCTTGCAAAACTCTTTGCAAATGGACAGGTAGCAACCCAGTATTGTGACCCGGAGGGCAATATTACCATGGATGAAGAGTGGAATGTCAATGGATCTTACTGCGCGATCGAGGGAATCACAAGCCCGGACGGAAGAGTGCTTGGTAAGATGGCACATTCCGAGAGACGGGGACGTTCTGTAGCAATTAATATCTATGGTGAGCAAGATATGAAAGTATTTGAATCAGGTGTAGAGTATTTTAAATAAGTTGATTGAAATGTATGGCAGCCCTCTGGGAAGTATATCCCGGAGGGCTGCCTGTGCGTTGATGTAAAAAAGTGGCAGATTCGAGAATAAAACATATATAGTTTATAGATGGTATGCGAGGATAAAAAGTGTAAAATAAGGACAAAAGAATTGATTGTTTTTTTCTTTTTTGCAGGAAAACAGAGATTGGATTGCAAAAAAAACAAAAAACAGCAAAAAAAACCCTTGTTTTTTGATGGTTCGTAATATAATATGATATGAGAAAAATATATGCAATTAGGAGGACAAAAGAATGTCATACGTTGATGAGGTTATTGCAAAAGTTGTTGAAAAGAACCCGGCACAGCCAGAGTTCCATCAGGCAGTAAAAGAAGTGTTGGAGTCACTGAAACCAATCGTTGATGCTAACGAAGAGAAATATCGTAAAGAGGCTCTTCTCGAAAGACTTGTTGAGCCAGAGAGACAGATTCTGTTCCGTGTACCTTGGGTAGATGATAACGGACAGGTTCAGGTCAACAAGGGATTCCGTGTACAGTTTAACAGTGCAATCGGTCCATACAAGGGAGGAATCAGACTTCATCCATCAGTAAACATCGGTATTATCAAGTTCCTTGGATTCGAGCAGATCTTCAAGAACTCCCTGACAGGACTTCCGATCGGCGGAGGTAAAGGTGGTTCGGATTTCGATCCTAAGGGCAAATCTGACAGAGAGATTATGGCATTCTGCCAGAGCTTCATGACAGAGCTTTGCAAGCATATTGGAGCTGATACAGACGTACCTGCAGGAGATATCGGAACAGGTGCAAGAGAGATTGGATATATGTTCGGACAGTACAAGAGAATCCGTAACGTATATGAAGGAGTTCTGACAGGAAAAGGACTTACATACGGTGGTTCACTTGCAAGAACAGAAGCTACAGGATACGGACTTCTGTATCTGACAGAAGAACTTCTGAAAGTTCATGGTGATGATATTGCAGGCAAGACGGTTGCTGTATCTGGTGCTGGTAATGTAGCTACATACGCTATTGAAAAAGCACAGCAGCTTGGTGCTAAGGTTGTTACATGTAGCGATTCTACAGGTTGGGTATATGATCCGGACGGAATTGATGTGGCAGCACTGAAAGAGATTAAAGAAGTAAAACGTGCAAGACTGACAGAATATAAGAATTACCGTCCAAATTCAGAATATCATGAAGGACGTGGTGTATGGTCTATTAAGTGTGATGTCGCACTTCCATGTGCTACACAGAACGAACTTCACCTTGAAGATGCTAAACAGCTTGTTGCTAACGGATGCAAGATGGTTGCAGAAGGTGCTAACATGCCTACTACAATGGAAGCTACAGAGTACCTGCAGGAGAACGGAGTTATTTTCGCACCTGGTAAAGCAGCTAATGCCGGCGGTGTTGCAACATCCGCACTGGAAATGTCTCAGAACAGCGAGCGTCTGAGCTGGACATTCGAAGAAGTAGATGCTAAGCTTCAGGGAATCATGGTAAATATCTGCCACAACATGGTAGACGCTGCTGAGAGATACGGACACAAGGGCAACTACGTAGTAGGTGCTAACATTGCCGGATTTGAGAAAGTAGCAAATGCAATGCTGGCTCAGGGAATCTGCTAATTTCGACTTGGAATTACAGATTCACAGATTGCAATGTGATATAGAATGATGGGATGCCATAACATGTAATGTGTTGTGGCATCCTTTTTCATTTTATGCTATAGTTAATTCAAGATTTTAGGATATGTGAATGAGTAAAAGGAGGCTTTTATGAAGGTATTAGTATGTAATGCGGGAAGTACCTCGCTGAAATTTAAATTATTTGATATGCCGGAGGAGCGTGTGCTTGCAACAGGCAAGATTGAGCGCGTGGGAAGTGAGGATAATGCAATCTTCCATTATCAGGACGCGGAAGAATATGCGGTGAAGTTAGAAAAGCAGTGCATTCCTACGTATACAGACGGTATTCAGAAGTTTCTGGACTGTCTGTTGAATCCGGAGCACAGAGTATTAAATTCTCTGGAAGAGCTGGAGAGAGTAGGATTTAAGACGGTGCTGTCGAAGGATCATTATGGCGTACATGAGCTTACACCAGATGTGCTGCAGGGCATGGAGGATTATATGGTAATTGCTCCGGCACATAATACACCTTATCTGAGTGCAATCCGTCAGTTCCAGAAACTGACACCGGATGCGAAGCTTGTAGGTGTGTTTGAAACGGCATTTCACAGAACCATTCCGGCAGAACGTTATATGTACGGTATTCCTTATGAATGGTATGAGAAATACGGTATCCGCAGACTCGGCTATCACGGGGCATCTCATGAATATATCTCTGATACAGTGGCAGAAAAATACGGATCTACAGGAAAAACCATTTCCTGTCATTTGGGTGGAAGCTGTTCTTTGTGTGCGATTGATGATGGCAGGAGTGTAGACACCAGCTTTGGAATCTCGCTGCAGGTAGGAATCAATAATTCCAACCGTTGTGGTGACATTGATCCATTTATTATTCCGTTTTTGCAGAAAGAGGGAATGGATCTGGATGATGTTCTTTATGGATTGACTAAGAACGGAGGCCTGCAGGGCATTTCGGGTGTGAGCAATGATCTTCGCCTGGTAGAAGAAGCTGCAGCAGAAGGCAATGAGAGGGCGAAGCTTGCGGTTGATATATTCTGTAACGATATTGTGCGTTATATTGGTATGTACTACGCAGAGCTTGGAGGACTGGATCATCTGGTGTTTACGGCAGGTATTGGCGAGCATAATGCAAATATCCGAGCTAAGGTGTGTGGCAAGCTTGCACATATGGGTATCTGGATCGATGAAGAGAAGAATCAGGCGGTCGGTAGCGAGGCGGCATGTATTTCTAAAGATGATTCTCCGGTGACAATAGAAGTGATTCCGGCTAATGAAGAACTGGGCGTGGCACGGAAAACATATGCTTTATAATTGCGTGAAAAGTATATAAAAAATATTTTTTTAAAAAAATTCAAAAAAGGTGTTGACATTTGCCTTAAAATAATTGTATAATAGCGAAGCAGGTTGAGGGAAACAACTTAACCTGCTGAACGAAAAGGGATCTTAGCTCAGCTGGGAGAGCATCTGCCTTACAAGCAGAGGGTCACAGGTT
>ERZ894183.279-NODE-279-length-46930-cov-15.136789_pt1 | contig 46930 bp, 62 predicted proteins | sample MGYA00380279_ERZ894183 | MGnify/ENA primary metagenome ERZ894183 (study PRJEB32331, sample SAMN06328422) | human gut metagenome | biome: human gut microbiome; feature: stool | host: Homo sapiens | collected 2013-06-26 ... | reverse complement strand
GAGCAGTTGACTTTTAATCAATTGGTCGCAGGTTCGAATCCTGCACGACCCACCAATGTAAAAAAGCGCCCTAAAGGCGCTTTTTTGCTATTCAGGCATCTCTCAATTTCAATTCTTGACCCTGATGACATACTCCGCGCTTGCTGCGTAAACAACTTTACGTCGGAGGAATAAGACGCAAAGTGTGGCATTCGGCATCTCATACGTAATTCGAGTGACTTTTCCCCACCATTCGACTATCTTGTTTAGCATATAAAACAAATTACACCGATAACAGCGAATATTACGCTAATGTCGGTTTTAACGTTAAGCCTGTAAAACGAGATGGTAAGATGAGCGTAATGTTTGATCCAGACACGGCGATTTATCCTTTCCCCCCGAAGCCGACGCCGTTAAGCATTGATGAAAAAGCGTATTACCGCGAGAAGATAAAACGTCTGCTAAAAGAACGTAATGCGGTGATGGTTGCCCACTACTATACCGATCCCGAAATTCAACAACTGGCAGAAGAAACCGGTGGCTGTATTTCTGATTCTCTGGAAATGGCGCGCTTCGGTGCAAAGCATCCCGCTTCTACTTTGTTAGTCGCTGGGGTGAGATTTATGGGAGAAACCGCCAAAATTCTCAGTCCGGAAAAAACAATTCTGATGCCGACACTTCAGGCTGAATGTTCACTGGATCTCGGCTGCCCTGTTGAAGAATTTAACGCATTTTGCGATGCCCATCCCGATCGTACTGTCGTCGTCTACGCCAACACTTCTGCTGCGGTAAAAGCGCGCGCAGATTGGGTGGTAACTTCAAGCATTGCCGTCGAACTTATTGATCATCTTGATAGTTTGGGTGAAAAAATCATCTGGGCACCCGACAAACATCTGGGGCGTTACGTGCAAAAACAGACGGGTGGAGACATTCTATGCTGGCAGGGTGCCTGTATTGTGCATGATGAATTTAAGACTCAGGCGTTAACCCGCTTGCAAGAAGAATACCCGGATGCTGCCATACTGGTGCATCCAGAATCACCACAAGCTATTGTCGATATGGCGGATACGGTCGGTTCCACCAGTCAACTGATCGCTGCTGCGAAAACATTGCCACATCAGAGGCTTATTGTGGCAACCGATCGGGGTATTTTCTACAAAATGCAGCAGGCGGTGCCAGATAAAGAGTTACTGGAAGCACCAACCGCAGGTGAGGGTGCAACCTGCCGCAGCTGCGCGCATTGTCCGTGGATGGCCATGAATGGCCTTCAGGCCATCGCAGAGGCATTAGAACAGGAAGGAAGCAATCACGAGGTTCATGTTGAAGAAAGGCTGCGAGAGAGGGCGCTGGTGCCGCTCAATCGTATGCTGGATTTTGCGGCTACACTACGTGGATAACGAATAATAAGGCGTAACGTTACGCTTTGGGGGAAAGATGGATTTTTTTAGTGTGCAGAATATCCTGGTACATATACCAATAGGGGCAGGCGGTTATGATCTCTCATGGATCGAAGCGGTAGGCACGATCGCCGGGTTGCTGTGTATTGGCCTTGCCAGTCTGGAGAAGATCAGCAACTACTTCTTTGGCCTGATCAACGTCACCTTGTTTGGCATTATTTTCTTTCAGATTCAGCTGTATGCCAGCCTGCTATTACAGGTGTTTTTCTTTGCCGCGAATATTTACGGTTGGTATGCGTGGTCGCGACAAACCAGTCAGAACGAGGCGGAGTTGAAAATTCGCTGGTTGCCATTGCCGAAGGCACTCAGCTGGTTGGCGGTTTGCGTTGTTTCGATTGGTCTGATGACGGTATTTATCAATCCGGTGTTTGCATTTTTGACCCGCGTGGCAGTCATGATCATGCAAGCATTAGGATTACAGGTTGTGATGCCTGAACTGCAACCGGACGCTTTCCCGTTCTGGGATTCATGCATGATGGTGTTATCTATCGTGGCAATGATTCTGATGACGCGTAAGTATGTGGAAAACTGGCTGTTGTGGGTGATTATTAACGTGATTAGCGTCGTTATTTTTGCACTTCAGGGCGTTTACGCCATGTCTCTGGAGTACATCATCCTGACCTTTATTGCGCTCAACGGCAGCCGGATGTGGATCAACAGCGCACGTGAAAGAGGCTCACGCGCGCTGTCCCATTAATGGTGATGATGTGAATGGCCAGACACCCCTTCATTCAGGTGGCAGTCTGGCCCATGACAAGGTTGATATTCCATCTGAATGGTGGCGTGCTCAATCTGATAGTGATCCATCAGGTAGTGTTGGATCTGATCCAACAAGGCATCGTGATCGTGTGGCGGGATCACCTGCACATGCAACGTCATCACCGGCTTCTCGCCTACCATCCATACATGTACATGGTGCACATTGCGGACTTCCGGGATTTCCCGGCACATACGACGCTTCAGTTCAGCGATATCCAGCGATACCGGTGCACCTTCAAGTAATTCATTCACGCTATCTTTCAACAGTCGCCACGCGCTACGCAGAACCAGAAGCGACACCAGTATCGAGAGAATGGGGTCAGCAGGTGTCCAGCCAGTCCAGATAATAATCAACGCGGCAATAATAGCCCCAACCGAACCCAGCAGGTCCCCGAGCACATGCAGTGCCGCTGCTCGTACGTTGAGGTTTTTCTCTTCGCTGCCGTGATGAAGTAACCAGAAAGAAAGTATATTTGCCAGCAACCCAGCCACGGCAATTGCCATCATCATGCCGCCCTCGACCGGACGCGGCGTGCGGAAGCGTTCTATCGCCTCCCAGACAATCAAAATGGTAATTACCACGAGGGCTATGGCATTCACAAACGCCGCGAGCGTGGTCAGTCTTAGCCAACCGAAAGTGTGGCGAATGGTGGGAGGACGACGTGAAAATTGCACGGCGAGTAGGGCGAAAAGCAGGGCGGCAGTATCGGTCAACATATGACCCGCATCGGCCAGCAATGCCAGAGAACCAGAAAGAAAACCACCAACGACTTCTACCAGCATAAACCCGGCAGTCACGCCGAAAGCATACAACAAGCGACGAGCATTATTATCTTCTGGCAGGTGTGAGGACGTGTGTGAGTGTGAGTGCGCCATGACGAGTCATCCCTTAATTATTCTCACTTAACTTTATGACATCATACTGCTTTTAGAAGTGAAAAATTAAAAGGGAGAGACTCCGCTCTCCCATTATTGGCTATTTTGCAGGGTTACTGCGTGGTACCGTCGGTTTTGGTATCGACATCATTATTGATGCCATCACCGGTTTGTACCTTTTTATTGATATCCGGACAGCGACCATCTTTGCACATGGTGTTCTTGTGCTCTTCATCTTTGGTCATTCCGTCATTGTTCATTGAAGAACCATCCGAATGCAGCATTGTGCCGCCAGAACCGGTATTTACCCCGTTATTGTCGACGTTATTTGGCGCGACATTTTCACGGGCGTCAGGGGCTACCTGGCCCGCATCAGCTGCGGCGTTTGCCTGGCCGTTATTAGTTTGCGCTCCGCTATCGGCAGCCAGTGCGGCACCGCTGGCAAGGCTTAGAGTGGCAGTCAGAAATAATGTGGCCAGTTTTGTCATTTTCATAGGATGCTCCTGTTATGGTCGTTATGTCGGATAACCTCTTCCAACAGTGCATTTGCAGGTGAATATAAGGCATTGGTTTAAGATTTCAGCCAGGTTATGAAACGCAGCAGAGAATCTTGAAATAATTAACAAACAAAGGAGTTACAGTTAGAAATTGTAGGAGAGATCTCGTTTTTCGCGACAATCTGGCGTTTTTCTTGCTAATTCCAGGATTAATCCGTTCATAGTGTAAAACCCCGTTTACACATTCTGACGGAAGATATAGATTGGAAGTATTGCATTCACTAAGATAAGTATGGCAACACTGGAACAGACATGAATTATCAGAACGACGATTTACGCATCAAAGAAATCAAAGAGTTACTTCCTCCTGTCGCATTGCTGGAAAAATTCCCCGCTACTGAAAATGCCGCGAATACGGTTGCCCATGCCCGAAAAGCGATCCATAAGATCCTGAAAGGTAATGATGATCGCCTGTTGGTTGTGATTGGCCCATGCTCAATTCATGATCCTGTCGCGGCAAAAGAGTATGCCACTCGCTTGCTGGCGCTGCGTGAAGAGCTGAAAGATGAGCTGGAAATCGTAATGCGCGTCTATTTTGAAAAGCCGCGTACCACGGTGGGCTGGAAAGGGCTGATTAACGATCCGCATATGGATAATAGCTTCCAGATCAACGACGGTCTGCGTATAGCCCGTAAATTGCTGCTTGATATTAACGACAGCGGTCTGCCAGCGGCAGGTGAGTTTCTCGATATGATCACCCCACAATATCTCGCTGACCTGATGAGCTGGGGCGCAATTGGCGCACGTACCACCGAATCGCAGGTGCACCGCGAACTGGCATCAGGGCTTTCTTGTCCGGTCGGCTTCAAAAATGGCACCGACGGTACGATTAAAGTGGCTATCGATGCCATTAATGCCGCCGGTGCGCCGCACTGCTTCCTGTCCGTAACGAAATGGGGGCATTCGGCGATTGTGAATACCAGCGGTAACGGCGATTGCCATATCATTCTGCGCGGCGGTAAAGAGCCTAACTACAGCGCGAAGCACGTTGCTGAAGTGAAAGAAGGGCTGAACAAAGCAGGCCTGCCAGCACAGGTGATGATCGATTTCAGCCATGCTAACTCGTCCAAACAATTCAAAAAGCAGATGGATGTTTGTGCTGACGTTTGCCAGCAGATTGCCGGTGGCGAAAAGGCCATTATTGGCGTGATGGTGGAAAGCCATCTGGTGGAAGGCAATCAGAGCCTCGAGAGCGGGGAGCCGCTGGCCTACGGTAAGAGCATCACCGATGCCTGCATCGGCTGGGAAGATACCGATGCTCTGTTACGTCAACTGGCGAATGCAGTAAAAGCGCGTCGCGGGTAAGGTTTAATTGTCGGATGCGCCGTCAGAGTGGCGTATCCGATGAATCACCACAGGCCTGATAAGTCGCGCAGCGTCGCATCAGGCAATGTGCTCCATTGTTAGCAACAAAAAAGCCGACTCACTTGCAGTCGGCTTTCTCATTTTAAACGAATGACGTTTACTTCGCTTTACCCTGGTTTGCAACCGCCGCTGCTTTCGCTGCGATCTCGTCAGCATTACCCAGATAATAGCGTTTCAGCGGTTTGAAATTCTCGTCGAACTCATACACCAGCGGCACGCCAGTCGGGATATTAAGCTCAAGAATCTCTTCTTCGCTCATGTTATCAAGATATTTCACCAGCGCACGTAAAGAGTTACCGTGTGCAGCGATGATCACGCGCTCACCGCTCTTCATACGCGGCAGAATAGTTTCATTCCAGTAAGGGATCACGCGGTCAATGGTCAGCGCCAGGCTTTCCGTCAGCGGCAGTTCTTTCTCGCTCAGTTTCGCGTAACGCGGATCGTGACCCGGATAACGCTCATCATCTTTAGTCAGTTCCGGCGGAGTCACTGCAAAACCACGACGCCACTGTTTCACCTGCTCGTCGCCATACTTTTCAGCAGTTTCCGCTTTGTTCAGACCCTGCAACGCACCGTAGTGACGTTCGTTCAGTTTCCAGGATTTCTCAACGGGCAGCCATGCCTGATCCAGTTCGTCCAGCACATTCCACAGGGTATGGATAGCGCGTTTCAGCACAGAAGTGTAAGCAAAGTCAAAGCTGTAACCTTCCTCTTTCAGCAGCTTACCTGCTGCTTTTGCTTCGCTTACGCCTTTCTCAGACAGATCCACGTCGTACCAACCGGTGAAACGGTTTTCTTTGTTCCACTGACTTTCGCCATGACGAACCAGAACCAGCTTAGTTACAGCCATATACTTACTCCTCAAATCATCTTTTAATGATAATAATTCTCATTATATTGCCGCGACGAAGCAACAGCAATGCTTACGCATAACCATAGCGAAAATAGTGGCGCAGTGTAAGGTTGTTGTGAATATTGAGTTGCAAATATGTCGGTGTTTGCTGGTGATTTGAACAATATGAGATAAAGCCCTCATGACGAGGGCTTAACATTACTCAGCAATAAACTGATATTCCGTCAGGCTGGAATACTCTTCGCCAGGACGCAGGAAGCAGTCCGGTTGCGGCCATTCAGGGTGGTTCGGGCTGTCCGGTAGAAACTCGCTTTCCAGAGCCAGCCCTTGCCAGTCGGCGTAAGGTTCGGTTCCCCGCGACGGTGTGCCGCCGAGGAAGTTGCCGGAGTAGAATTGCAGAGCCGGAGCGGTGGTGTAGACCTTCAGCTGCAATTTTTCATCTGCTGACCAGACATGCGCCGCCACTTTCTTGCCATCGCCTTTGGCCTGTAACAAGAATGCGTGATCGTAACCTTTCACTTTGCGCTGATCGTCGTCGGCAAGAAACTCACTGGCGATGATTTTGGCGCTGCGGAAATCAAAAGACGTTCCGGCGACAGATTTCAGGCCGTCGTGCGGAATGCCGCCTTCATCAACCGGCAGATATTCGTCCGCCAGAATCTGCAACTTGTGATTGCGCACGTCAGACTGCTCGCCGTCAAGATTGAAATAGACGTGATTAGTCATATTCACCGGGCAAGGTTTATCAACTGTGGCGCGATAAGTAATGGAGATACGGTTATCGTCGGTCAGACGATATTGCACCGTCGCGCCGAGATTACCCGGGAAGCCCTGATCACCATCATCTGAACTCAGGGCAAACAGCACCTGACGATCGTTCTGGTTCACAATCTGCCAGCGACGTTTGTCGAACCCTTCCGGCCCGCCGTGCAGCTGGTTAACGCCCTGACTTGGCGAAAGCGTCACGGTTTCACCGTCAAAGGTATAACGGCTATTGGCGATACGGTTGGCATAACGACCAATAGAGGCCCCCAGAAACGCGGCCTGATCCTGATAGCATTCCGGGCTGGCACAGCCGAGCAGCGCCTCGCGGACGCTGCCATCGGAAAGCGGAATACGGGCGGAAAGTAAAGTCGCACCCCAGTCCATCAGCGTGACTACCATCCCTGCGTTGTTACGCAAAGTTAACAGTCGGTACGGCTGACCATCGGGTGCCAGTGCGGGAGTTTCGTTCAGCACTGTCCTGCTCCTTGTGATGGTTTACAAACGTAAAAAGTCTCTTTAATACCTGTTTTTGCTTCATATTGTTCAGCGACAGCTTGCTGTACGGCAGGCACCAGCTCTTCCGGGATCAGCGCGACGATACAGCCGCCAAATCCGCCGCCGGTCATGCGTACGCCACCTTTGTCGCCAATCACAGCTTTGACGATTTCTACCAGAGTGTCAATTTGCGGCACGGTGATTTCGAAATCATCGCGCATAGAGGCATGAGACTCCGCCATCAACTCGCCCATACGTTTCAGGTCGCCTTGCTCCAGCGCGCTGGCAGCTTCAACGGTGCGGGCGTTTTCAGTCAGTATATGACGCACGCGTTTTGCCACGATCGGGTCCAGTTCATGCGCAACAGCGTTGAACTCTTCAATGGTGACATCACGCAGGGCTGGCTGCTGGAAGAAACGCGCACCGGTTTCGCACTGTTCACGACGGGTGTTGTATTCGCTGCCAACCAGGGTACGTTTGAAGTTACTGTTGATGATGACGACAGCCACACCTTTGGGCATGGAAACTGCTTTGGTCCCCAGTGAGCGGCAATCGATCAGCAAGGCATGATCTTTCTTGCCGAGCGCGGAAATTAGCTGATCCATGATCCCGCAGTTACAGCCTACAAACTGGTTTTCTGCTTCCTGACCGTTAAGCGCGATTTGTGCGCCGTCCAGCGGCAGATGATAAAGCTGCTGCAATACGGTTCCGACCGCGACTTCCAGTGAAGCGGAAGAACTTAACCCGGCACCCTGCGGCACATTGCCGCTGATCACCATGTCCACGCCGCCGAAGCTGTTGTTACGCAGTTGCAGATGTTTCACCACGCCACGAACGTAGTTAGCCCATTGATAGTTTTCATGTGCGACAATGGGCGCATCGAGGGAAAACTCGTCGAGCTGATTTTCATAATCGGCTGCCATCACGCGAACTTTACGGTCATCGCGTGGTGCACAACTGATCACGGTTTGATAATCAATCGCGCAGGGCAGAACGAAACCGTCGTTGTAGTCGGTGTGTTCACCAATCAAATTCACGCGGCCAGGCGCCTGAATGGTGTGAGTGGCAGGGTAGCCAAATGCGTTGGCAAACAGAGATTGTGTTTTTTCTTTCAGACTCATTTCTTACACTCCGGATTCGCGAAAATGGATATCGCTGACTGCGCGCAAACGCTCTGCTGCCTGTTCTGCGGTCAGGTCTCGCTGGGTCTCTGCCAGCATTTCATAACCAACCATAAATTTACGTACGGTGGCGGAGCGCAGCAGAGGCGGATAAAAGTGCGCGTGCAGCTGCCAGTGTTGATTCTCTTCGCCATTAAATGGCGCGCCGTGCCAGCCCATAGAGTAGGGGAAGGAGCACTGGAAGAGGTTGTCATAACGACTGGTCAGCTTTTTCAACGCCAGCGCCAGATCGCTGCGCTGGGCGTCGGTCAAATCGGTGATCCGTAAAACGTGGGCTTTGGGCAGCAGTAGCGTTTCGAACGGCCAGGCAGCCCAGTAAGGCACGACGGCTAACCAGTGTTCGGTTTCGACAACGGTACGGCTACCGTCTGCCAGCTCGCGCTGAACATAATCCACCAGCATTGGTGATTTCTGTTCGGCAAAATATTCTTTTTGCAGGCGGTCTTCGCGCTCAGCTTCGTTAGGCAGGAAGCTATTTGCCCAAATCTGACCGTGCGGATGCGGGTTAGAGCAGCCCATCGCCGCGCCTTTGTTTTCAAAAACCTGCACCCATGGGTACGTTTTCCCCAGTTCTGCGGTTTGCTCCTGCCAGGTTTTGACGATTTCCGTCAATGCTGCAACGCTGAGCTCTGGCAGCGTTTTACTGTGATCCGGTGAAAAGCAGATCACCCGGCTGGTGCCGCGCGCGCTCTGGCAACACATCAGCGGATCGTGACTTTCTGGCGCATCTGGCGTGTCAGACATCAAAGCCGCAAAGTCATTAGTGAAAACGTAAGTCCCGGTGTAATCGGGGTTTTTATCGCCTGTCACCCGCACATTACCTGCGCAGAGGAAGCAATCTGGATCGTGCGCAGGTAACACCTGTTTGGCTGGCGTTTCCTGCGCCCCCTGCCAGGGGCGCTTAGCGCGGTGCGGTGAAACCAGAATCCATTGCCCGGTGAGCGGGTTGTAGCGGCGATGTGGATGATCAACGGGATTAAATTGCGTCATGGTCGTTCCTTAATCGGGATATCCCTGTGGATGGCGTGACTGCCAGTGCCAGGTGTCCTGCGCCATTTCATCGAGTGTGCGCGTTACGCGCCAGTTCAGTTCACGGTCGGCTTTGCTGGCGTCCGCCCAGTAGGCCGGAAGGTCGCCCTCGCGACGCGGTGCAAAATGATAATTAACCGGTTTGCCGCAGGCTTTGCTGAAGGCATTAACCACGTCCAGCACGCTGTTGCCTACGCCAGCGCCGAGGTTGTAGATGTGTACGCCTGGCTTGTTCGCCAGTTTTTCCATCGCCACGACGTGACCGTCCGCCAGATCCATTACGTGGATGTAATCGCGTACGCCAGTACCATCTTCGGTCGGATAATCGTTACCAAAAATCGCCAGCGAGTCGCGACGGCCTACAGCAACCTGGGCGATGTATGGCATCAGGTTATTCGGAATGCCTTGCGGATCTTCGCCCATATCGCCCGACGGATGCGCGCCAACCGGGTTGAAGTAGCGCAGCAGGGCAATGCTCCAGTCCGGCTGGGCTTTTTGCAGATCGGTGAGGATCTGTTCCACCATCAGCTTGCTTTTGCCGTAAGGGCTTTGCGGTGTGCCGGTCGGGAAGCTTTCAACGTATGGAATTTTGGGCTGATCGCCATAAACGGTGGCGGAGGAGCTAAAAATAAAGTTTTTGACGTTAGCGGCGCGCATGGCGCTAATCAGGCGCAGAGTGCCGTTGACATTGTTGTCGTAATATTCCAGCGGTTTTTGTACCGATTCGCCCACGGCTTTCAGCCCGGCGAAGTGGATCACGGTGTCGATAGCGTGATCGTGCAGGATCTCGGTCATCAACGCTTCGTTACGAATATCGCCTTCAACAAACGTTGGATGTTTGCCGCCTAAACGCTCGATAACAGGCAGTACGCTGCGCTTACTGTTACAGAGGTTATCAAGAATGATGACATCATGACCGTTTTGCAGTAATTGCACACAGGTATGACTTCCAATGTAACCGCTACCACCGGTAACCAGAACTCTCATAATTCGCTCCATTAGGCTTATGGTATGAAATAACCATAGCATAACAAAGATGCGAAAAGTGTGACATGGAATAAATTAGTGGAATCGTTTACACAAGAATTTAGCCGTTTTTTATGCGCGATTAAGTGATTATAAAACAGAGGGTTTATGAATGATTGCGCTTTTTATCTGAAAAAAGACGCGGTTTCATGCCTGCATGCGTCGAACCGTTGGCCGGAGAGGGCGCTAAGGCCGCCTCCGGCAAGGTCAGCACTACCGACTCAATATATTTTTGTCAGCACATAGCGATAGAGTCCACCGTCCGGCACGAACTCAAGACGATGGGTAATACAGGCAGGCGCATCTTCAGCGTGGTGCGAAACAAACAACAATTGCGTTTCACCTTCGCTAATCAGCACATCAACAAAACGGCGGATAAGCTGGCGATTCAGCGGATCAAGCCCCTGTAGTGGTTCATCGAGAATAAGCAACGTCGGATGTTTCACCAGTGCGCGGACAATCAGCGCCAGACGCTGCTGTCCCCAGGAAAGACTATGGAACGGAGCGTCAGCCGTGCGTTTATCAATGCCGAGAATATCCAGCCACTGCTGCACCAGTTTTTGCTGGCGATCCGAAACGGCCTGATAAATGCCAATCGAATCAAAATAGCCAGAAAGAATCACATTACGCACGGTAGTGCTGACCCGGTAATCCAGATGCAAACTACTGCTGACGTAACCGATATGCTTTTTGATATCCCAGATGGTTTCGCCGCTGCCGCGACGTCGTCCGAAAAGCGTCAAATCGTTGCTGTAACCTTGCGGATGATCGCCAGTAACCAGGCTTAATAACGTCGATTTTCCTGCACCATTTGGCCCGACAATTTGCCAGTGTTCGCTTGGATTCACCTGCCAGCTAAGGTTATTAAGAATGGGGCGATCGTTATAAGAAACCACGCCATTGTTCAGCACAATGCGCGGTTCGTTGGCGGGTAAGGCGTGACGTGCTGAAGGTTCATCCGGCTCCGGCAGTTGCACACCTTCAAGCTGTTCACTATGCGCCAGTTGCGCGACGAGTGCTTGTTGGAGCAGTTCCTCTTTAGCGCCAGTTTCCGCTAACGTGCAATCCGCCAGCACGCCAGCAAACTGGACAAACTCCGGGATCTCATCGAAGCGATTGAGCACCAGTACCAGAGTAATACCGGACTGATGTAACGAGGCGAGTCGCTCAGCCAGCTGCTGACGTGAGGCAACATCCAGGCCATCGAACGGCTCATCAAGAATCAACAAGTCAGGCTCCGACATCAGCGCCTGACACAGCAGGGTTTTTCGCGTCTCGCCAGTGGAAAGGTATTTAAAGCGTCGGTCGAGGAGGGCGGTAATACCGAACTGCTGCGCCAGTTGCATGCAACGCGGTGCATCCTTTACTTCATCCTGAATGATCTCAGCCGTAGTGCGTCCGGTGTCATCTTCGCCAGGGCCGAGCATATCGGTGTTATTCCGCTGCCATTCGTCGCTGACGAGTTTTTGCAATTGCTCGAAGGAGAGACGAGTGATGTGGGAAAACTGGCTTTGCCGTTCACCTTTCAAAAGCGGAAGTTCCCCCGCCAGCGCGCGGGCCAGGGCCGATTTCCCGCTTCCATTCGAACCGACAAACGCCCAACTATCACCCGCGTTTAACGTTAGCTGAGGCAATTGCAGCGTTTTTGTGTCGCTAAGACGAAACGTGCCTTGCAAAATTTGCAACGATGACATTTTATATCCCACTTTGTGCAGCGATTACTGACAGGGATACGTGTTTCATAACAAATTGTCAACACGCTTAGCACAGCGTGGCGATAATCACGCTGTCGGCATTAAAGTAGGCCGTGACATTCTGTCCTTGCTGAAGAGAAGTCGCTTCATTTACCGGCACTGTGGCGCACAGTGTTTGCCCGTCGGGTAGCGCCATTAATACTTCGCACTGCTCTGCGCCGCGCTCAATATGACTAATAATACCCGGTAATTGGTTGTCAGCGTTTTGCGCGACCGCCTCGTCCTGAGTAATACCTACCCACGGCGCTTTTAGCAATATCAACACTTCTTTGCCTTCATCCAGCCCCAGACGCGCGCCGCTTTGTGCGGTAATTGCGACTTTCAGGCGTGTTTTTCCGTCAGCCAGTAAGACATCAACATGCTGTTGAACGTCATCATGATCGCGGGCGGTGATGGTACCGAACCACTGGTTACGGGCGCTGGTTTGCAGTGAAAAACGTGAGATCGCGGCCAGCAGGCTGTTCAGCGGCAGGGCGTCATCGTCACTTAACACATCAAAGGCTTTTTGCTGGATTTGCGCCAGTAAGTCATAGAGCTGAATCAGTCGCTGACCATAGCGGGTCAGTACTGCGCCGCCGCCACCTTTACCGCCTGTTGCGCGCTCGACCAGAATATGCTCACTTAACTGATTCATCTCGTTAATGGCATCCCAGGCGCTTTTATAGCTAATACCGGCATCTTTCGCTCCCTGGCTAATGGAACCGGAAAGCGCAATGTGTTTTAGTAGCGAAATGCGGCGCGGGTCGGCGAATAATTTTTGTTGGAGCTTAAGGGTGAGAAGGATTTCGGCCTGCATAACAATGTCCTGGCAAAAGTCTTATTGTGACGGAAAACGAACGCCACGCAAAGCTGACCGCACAAAAGGGGAGTGCTTTTCTGTGCTTAGCGGTTAGAATAGTCTCATGACTATATCTGGAGTTGACCATGTTAGAGTTATTAAAAAGTCTGGTATTCGCCGTAATCATGGTACCTGTCGTGATGGCCATCATCCTGGGTCTGATTTACGGTCTTGGTGAAGTATTCAACATCTTTTCTGGTGTTGGTAAAAAAGACCAGCCCGGACAAAATCATTGATTCCCTGAATGCCCGCTTAGTCGGGCATTTTCTTTTTCTCAACTTCCTGCTTTTCCTGCCGATATTTTTTCTTATCTACCTCACAAAGGTTAGCAATAACTGCTGGGAAAATTCCGAGTTAGTCGTTATATTGTCGCCTACATAACGTTACATTAAGGGGTTACCAATGGCTCGTAAATGGTTGAACTTGTTTGCCGGGGCGGCACTCTCTTTCGCTGTTGCTGGCAATGCACTGGCAGATGAAGGGAAAATCACGGTGTTCGCCGCCGCATCACTGACTAACGCAATGCAGGACATTGCTACGCAGTTTAAAAAAGAGAAAGGCGTGGATGTGGTTTCTTCTTTCGCTTCGTCATCTACTCTCGCCCGTCAGATTGAAGCGGGTGCGCCTGCGGATCTGTTTATTTCTGCCGATCAGAAATGGATGGATTATGCGGTTGATAAAAAAGCGATCGATACAGCTACGCGTCAGACACTGCTCGGCAATAGCCTGGTCGTTGTAGCACCGAAAGCCAGCGTGCAGAAAGATTTCACCATCGACAGCAAAACCAACTGGACTTCACTGCTGAATGGCGGTCGCCTGGCGGTTGGCGATCCGGAACATGTTCCCGCTGGCATTTATGCAAAAGAAGCACTGCAAAAACTGGGCGCATGGGATACGCTCTCTCCGAAACTGGCCCCAGCGGAAGATGTTCGTGGGGCGCTGGCGCTGGTCGAACGTAACGAAGCGCCTCTGGGCATTGTCTACGGTTCTGACGCAGTTGCCAGCAAAGGGGTAAAAGTGGTTGCCACCTTCCCGGAAGATTCACATAAAAAAGTGGAATATCCGGTTGCTGTTGTGGAAGGGCATAACAATGCGACAGTGAAAGCATTTTATGATTATCTGAAGGGACCGCAGGCAGCGGAAATCTTTAAACGTTACGGATTTACAATCAAGTAATGATACTGACCGATCCAGAATGGCAGGCAGTTTTATTAAGCCTGAAAGTTTCTTCCCTGGCTGTGCTGTTTAGCCTGCCGTTTGGGATCTTTTTTGCCTGGTTACTGGTGCGTTGCACGTTTCCGGGCAAAGCTCTGCTCGACAGCGTACTGCATCTACCGCTGGTGTTACCGCCCGTGGTCGTCGGTTACTTATTATTAGTTTCGATGGGACGGCGCGGATTTATCGGTGAACGTCTGTATGACTGGTTTGGTATTACCTTCGCCTTTAGCTGGCGCGGCGCGGTTCTCGCTGCCGCCGTCATGTCGTTTCCGCTGATGGTGCGGGCAATTCGTCTGGCGCTGGAAGGGGTTGATGTCAAACTGGAACAGGCCGCAAGAACACTGGGGGCCGGGCGCTGGCGCGTTTTCTTTACTATCACGTTACCGCTGACCTTACCGGGAATTATTGTTGGTACGGTACTGGCTTTTGCTCGTTCTCTCGGTGAGTTTGGTGCAACCATCACCTTTGTGTCGAACATTCCTGGTGAAACGCGAACCATTCCTTCTGCCATGTATACCCTGATCCAGACCCCCGGCGGGGAAAGTGGAGCGGCGAGACTGTGCATTATTTCTATTGCGCTGGCGATGATCTCCCTGTTGATTTCAGAATGGCTGGCCAGAATCAGCCGTGAACGGGCGGGGCGCTAATCATGCTGGAACTGAATTTTTCCCAGACGTTGGGCAACCATTGCCTGACTATTAATGAAACGCTGCCCGCCAATGGCATCACTGCTATCTTTGGCGTCTCCGGTGCCGGAAAAACTTCGCTGATTAACGCCATCAGTGGACTGACGCGCCCGCAAAAAGGGCGGATTGTCCTCAATGGGCGGGTACTAAATGATGCCGAAAAAGGTATCTGCCTGACGCCGGAAAAGCGTCGCGTTGGCTATGTTTTTCAGGATGCGCGGCTGTTCCCGCATTACAAAGTGCGTGGCAATCTGCGCTACGGCATGTCGAAAAGTATGGTCGATCAGTTCGATAAGCTGGTGGCGCTTTTAGGCATTGAACCGTTGCTTGACCGTTTACCAGGCAGCCTGTCCGGAGGCGAAAAACAGCGCGTGGCGATTGGTCGGGCTTTGCTGACAGCACCGGAATTGCTGTTGCTGGATGAACCGCTGGCGTCACTGGATATTCCGCGTAAACGCGAACTGTTGCCTTATCTGCAACGGCTGACACGGGAAATCAACATTCCGATGTTGTATGTCAGCCATTCGCTGGATGAGATCCTCCATCTGGCAGACAGAGTGATGGTACTGGAAAACGGTCAGGTGAAAGCCTTTGGCGCGCTGGAGGAAGTGTGGGGCAGTAGCGTGATGAATCCGTGGCTGCCGAAAGAGCAACAAAGTAGCATTCTGAAAGTGACGGTGCTTGAGCATCATCCGCATTACGCGATGACCGCGCTGGCGCTGGGCGATCAGCATTTGTGGGTCAATAAGCTGGACGAACCGCTGCAAGCTGCGCTACGTATCCGCATTCAGGCTTCCGATGTTTCTCTGGTTTTACAACCGCCGCAGCAAACCAGCATTCGTAACGTATTGCGGGCAAAAGTTGTTAATAGTTATGACGACAACGGCCAGGTGGAAGTGGAACTGGAAGTCGGCGGTAAAACGCTGTGGGCGCGTATCAGCCCGTGGGCCAGGGATGAACTGGCGATCAAACCTGGCCTGTGGCTGTACGCGCAAATTAAAAGTGTGTCGATAACCGCCTGATTAAATCAGGTGGCTATAAATGAATTGGGCAATGCTGTCGGTGGTGTTATCACCAATCACAATGTTGGCGCGCGCTTTTACCGCGTCATCGGCGTTGCCCATCGCCACGCCTGTACCAGCGGCTTCCAGCATACTGATATCATTAAAGTTATCGCCGAATGCCACGACGTTTTCCATCGACCAACCTTGCGCCTCAACCCATTTCGTCAAACGTTTACCTTTGCTGTTGCCGCCGCGTGCAATATCAACCTGATCGTGCCAGGACCATTCACACTCCAGTCCCAGTTCATGTTCGACATGCTTACCAAAATGCTGCAATTGCGGCAGGTCATCGTGCGTCAGGGCGAACTTCCATACGGCGTTAACTTGTTGCGCCGTTTCAGCCAGAGAAGCGACTTGTGTGAAAGTCGGACGCTGTTCCGGCGGCAGGGTTTGCGCCCAGTTAGATGTGCGAATGACATGCCCGGTCGGGTGCTCATAGACCATTGCATCATCGACATACATCAGACCGTGAATGTGGTGTTCATTCAGCATCTCAATGAGTTGCAGGGCTTTAATAACGGGCATTGGGTCCGCTTCCAGCACGGTTTTTGCATGATAATCATACAAATAGGTGCCATTACAGCAAATAGCAGGTGTATCCAGCGCCAGCGCCTGATAAAAAGGATGAATAGCGACGTGATGGCGACCTGTGACGATGATTAATTGATAGCCTGCTTCGCGAGCGCGGGCCAGGGCTTCTATCGATGAAGGAAGCAGGGTCTTTTTCGGGGTCAATAAGGTGCCGTCTAAGTCGAGAGCAATCACGCGTGTGGTCATGGCGTATTCCAGATTAAGGTTAAGAATTTTCGTCTGCGCGAATGGTACACCGATACCACTATCGGACAAAATTCTGCGTTTTAATTCAGCATTCACCGCCAAAAGCGACTAATTTTAGCTGTTACAGTCAGTTGCTAAATGCAAAGGAGCATTCATGAAGCAAACAGTTTATATCGCCAGCCCTGAGAGCCAGCAAATTCACGTCTGGAACCTGAATCATGAAGGCGCACTGACGCTGACACAGGTTGTCGATGTGCCGGGGCAGGTGCAGCCGATGGTGGTCAGCCAGGACAAACGTTATCTCTATGTTGGTGTTCGCCCTGAGTTTCGCGTCCTGGCGTATCGTATCGCCCCGGACGATGGCGCACTGACCTTTGCCGCAGAGTCTGCGCTGCCGGGTAGTCCGACGCATATTTCCACCGATCACCAGGGGCAGTTTGTCTTTGTAGGTTCTTACAATGCGGGTAACGTGAGCGTAACGCGTCTGGAAGATGGCCTGCCAGTGGGCGTCGTCGATGTGGTCGAGGGGCTGGACGGTTGCCATTCCGCCAATATCTCACCGGACAACCGTACGCTGTGGGTTCCGGCATTAAAGCAGGATCGCATTTGCCTGTTTACGGTCAGCGATGATGGTCATCTCGTGGCGCAGGACCCTGCGGAAGTGACCACCGTTGAAGGGGCCGGCCCGCGTCATATGGTATTCCATCCAAACGAACAATATGCGTATTGCGTCAATGAGTTAAACAGCTCAGTGGATGTCTGGGAACTGAAAGATCCGCACGGTAATATCGAATGTGTCCAGACGCTGGATATGATGCCGGAAAACTTCTCCGATACCCGTTGGGCGGCTGATATTCATATCACCCCGGATGGGCGTCACTTATATGCCTGTGACCGTACTGCCAGCCTGATTACTGTCTTCAGCGTTTCGGAAGATGGCAGCGTGTTGAGTAAAGAAGGCTTCCAGCCAACGGAAACCCAGCCGCGCGGCTTCAATGTTGATCACAGCGGCAAGTATCTGATTGCCGCTGGGCAAAAATCTCACCACATCTCGGTATACGAAATTGTTGGCGAGCAGGGGCTACTGCATGAAAAAGGCCGCTATGCGGTCGGGCAGGGACCAATGTGGGTGGTGGTTAACGCACACTAACCGCTGATTTACCCGGCGCAGTCTCTCCTGCGCCGGTGTATTAACCTATCTCCTGTAACGCGTGTCTCTGGCGTTCGACGATATTGGTCCACAAATTGTCTTTATCGTCAGTCCATAAATTAATCAGCAAGGCAAAAAAGCGTTCTGCTGCTGGAGAAAGTACGGCATCTTTACGGCGAATTATTCCCAATGTTCGACGTATAACGGGTTCCACCAATGGGATACCAATAATCGAAGAATAGGGCGCATGAGGCATTGCCAGGCCAGGAAGCGCCGAAATCCCCAGTCCCGCCTCCACCAGTCCTAATGACGTCGAAAGATGACGCACTTCGTAAAACCAGTCCAGCTTCCAGGGCTTGTCGGCCAGCTGTTGTTCTATCAACAGTCGGTTGCCGCTGGAGGAGCGTACGCCAATCATTTTGTAACCCACTAACTCCTGCCATTCTACAAGCTGCTTTTTGGCCAATGGATGGTCACGCCGACAGGCCAGCACGAACGGCTCGTTGACCAGTGGGGTAAAATCAATGGATGAATTTGTGACGTTGTTCATGTTTATGCCAAAGTCTGATTCGTTACACAGCACCGATTCCATGCAATTATTCGTGCCTTGTTCCAGAATCCGCACTTTAATATTGGGATACAGCTCATTAAATTTACCGATTGCCAGCGGTAAAAAATAAAATACTGCGGTCGGAATACACGCTAACGTCACCATACCACGATGATAAGCATTCATATCACGAATATTAAAAAGCGTTTCATCGAATTTCTTTATTAATTCCCGCGCCTCCGGGAGCAACCTTTTTCCTGCTTTTGTTAACGTAACCTTGCGAGTTGTACGCTCAAATAGTTGAATATGTAAATCTTCCTCCATCTTTTTTATTCTTCGCGTTAATGCAGGTTGCGTAATATTGAGTAATTTAGCGGCATTGTTAAACGAACTGGACTCTGCCAGTATGACAAATGCCTTCATACTTGATAATTCATGCTTCATTATTACTCCGGAAAATGGAAGCGACGATTTTGGGTGGCTGGCCGTTAAAAATTTTAACTGCATTTAGCCAACTTAAATTAATGAAAAAATGTTATTAATCGTTGAGCTAAAGTCATTAGAGATGCTTTGCCCTTAATGTAACCATATCGCAATAAGTTATGTTTTTAAATTGAGGGCATTATTATGAAAAAAATACCCTGCGTGATGATGCGAGGTGGAACCTCGAGGGGCGCGTTCCTGTTAGCGGAACATTTACCCGAAGATCAAACGCAGCGCGATAAAATATTGATGGCAATTATGGGTTCCGGTAACGATCTGGAAATTGACGGTATTGGCGGCGGTAATCCACTGACCAGTAAAGTCGCCATTATTAGCCGTTCCAGCGATCCGCGTGCTGATGTCGATTATCTGTTTGCGCAGGTAATCGTTCATGAGCAACGTGTCGATACCACGCCTAACTGCGGCAATATGCTGTCTGGTGTTGGGGCATTCGCCATTGAAAATGGTTTGATTGCAGCGACTTCGCCAGTTACTCGCGTACGTATCCGCAACGTCAATACGGGTACGTTCATCGAAGCTGATGTGCAAACGCCAAATGGTGTTGTCGAGTACGAGGGTAGCGCCAGAATTGACGGCGTACCGGGTACTGCCGCACCGGTTGCGCTCACTTTCCTGAATGCCGCTGGAACCAAAACCGGAAAAGTTTTCCCGACTGATAATCAGATTGATTATTTTGACGATGTCCCGGTGACCTGTATCGATATGGCGATGCCAGTCGTCATTATTCCGGCTGAATATCTGGGAAAAACAGGTTATGAATTACCGGCGGAACTGGATGCCGACAAAGCATTATTAGCCCGCATTGAATCTATCCGTCTACAAGCGGGTAAAGCAATGGGCTTAGGTGATGTCAGTAATATGGTTATCCCTAAACCTGTGCTTATTTCTCCAGCGCAGAAAGGCGGGGCAATTAATGTGCGTTATTTTATGCCGCATTCTTGCCATCGCGCGCTGGCGATAACCGGTGCTATTGCTATTTCCAGTAGTTGTGCATTGGAAGGCACCGTCACCCGACAAATCGTCCCTTCTGTAGGATACGGCAATATCAATATTGAACACCCCAGTGGTGCGCTCGACGTTCATTTAAGTAATGAAGGTCAGGATGCCACGACGTTACGCGCATCTGTTATTCGGACGACCAGAAAAATATTTTCCGGTGAAGTTTATCTTCCCTGAAAAAATTCGTTGTCAGGATAAGGACAATCAATAAAGGACTTCTGTATGAGTCATACAGAAAGAACAGGATTTTAAATGAATAAGAAATCGTTATGGAAGCTAATTCTGATATTAGCGATCCCATGTATTATTGGCTTTATGCCAGCTCCGGCAGGATTAAGCGAACTGGCGTGGGTGCTTTTTGGTATTTACCTGGCGGCCATTGTGGGGCTGGTTATCAAGCCTTTCCCGGAACCTGTCGTACTGTTAATTGCCGTTGCTGCCTCAATGGTGGTGGTCGGTAACTTATCCGACGGTGCGTTTAAAACCACCGCCGTATTAAGCGGTTACTCTTCAGGTACCACCTGGCTGGTGTTCTCGGCGTTTACCTTAAGCGCCGCATTTGTGACCACCGGTTTAGGTAAACGTATTGCCTATCTGCTGATTGGTAAAATCGGTAACACCACGCTGGGTCTGGGTTACGTTACGGTATTCCTCGATCTGGTACTGGCTCCGGCAACACCGTCTAACACCGCGCGTGCGGGCGGCATTGTGTTACCGATCATCAACAGCGTGGCGGTGGCTTTGGGGTCCGAACCGGAAAAAAGTCCGCGTCGTGTCGGACATTACCTGATGATGTCCATTTACATGGTCACCAAAACCACCAGCTATATGTTCTTTACCGCAATGGCGGGGAACATTCTGGCGCTGAAAATGATCAACGACATTCTGCACCTGCAAATTAGCTGGGGTGGATGGGCGCTGGCAGCCGGATTGCCGGGCATCATTATGCTGCTGGTCACCCCGCTGGTGATTTACACCATGTATCCACCAGAAATTAAGAAGGTGGATAACAAAACCATCGCTAAAGCGGGCCTTGCCGAACTAGGACCGATGAAAATCCGCGAAAAAATGCTGCTCGGTGTCTTTGTGCTGGCGCTGCTGGGCTGGATTTTCAGTAAGTCTCTGGGGGTTGATGAATCCACCGTGGCAATCGTTGTTATGGCAACCATGCTGCTGCTGGGTATCGTTACCTGGGAAGACGTGGTTAAAAATAAAGGCGGCTGGAATACCTTAATCTGGTACGGCGGTATTATCGGCTTAAGCTCCTTATTATCGAAAGTTAAATTCTTCGAATGGTTAGCTGAAGTCTTTAAAAATAACCTGGCATTTGATGGTCACGGTAACGTTGCTTTCTTCGTTATTATTTTCCTCAGCATTATCGTGCGTTATTTCTTCGCTTCCGGTAGTGCCTATATCGTTGCTATGTTACCGGTATTTGCCATGCTGGCGAACGTCTCCGGCGCACCGTTAATGTTAACCGCGCTGGCACTGTTGTTCTCCAACTCCTATGGCGGCATGGTTACTCACTATGGCGGCGCGGCAGGTCCGGTCATCTTTGGCGTGGGTTATAACGATATTAAATCCTGGTGGTTGGTCGGTGCGGTACTGACGATATTAACCTTCCTGGTGCATATCACCCTCGGCGTGTGGTGGTGGAATATGCTGATCGGCTGGAACATGCTGTAAATATACTCGTCATACTTCAAGTTGCATGTGCTGCGTTTGCGTTCGCTCACCCCAGTCACTTACTTATGTAAGCTCCTGGGGATTCACTCACTTGTCGCCTTCCTGCAACTCGAATTATTTAGAGTATATCCATTTATTATCTTTCTGCGCACTTCACGGTGCGCAGATATCTGGAGCATTTGATGATCAAGTTATCTGAAAAAGGCGTGTTTCTCGCCAGTAATAACGAAATAATTGCCGAAGAACATTTCACCGGCGAAATTAAAAAAGAAGAAGCCAAAAAAGGCACTATTGCCTGGTCTATTCTCTCTTCTCATAATACGTCCGGAAATATGGATAAACTTAAAATTAAGTTTGATTCATTAGCCTCTCACGATATTACCTTTGTTGGTATTGTACAGACCGCTAAAGCGTCCGGAATGGAACGTTTCCCGCTGCCGTATGTGCTGACCAACTGCCATAACTCACTCTGCGCCGTCGGCGGCACCATTAACGGTGATGACCATGTTTTTGGTTTATCGGCAGCTCAGCGTTATGGCGGTATTTTTGTGCCTCCGCATATTGCGGTCATCCATCAATATATGCGTGAGATGATGGCAGGCGGCGGTAAAATGATCCTCGGGTCAGACAGCCACACCCGTTACGGTGCATTAGGGACAATGGCAGTCGGTGAGGGCGGCGGTGAGTTGGTAAAACAGCTGCTTAATGACACCTGGGATATCGACTATCCGGGAGTTGTTGCGGTGCATCTGACCGGAAAACCAGCGCCGTATGTGGGGCCGCAGGATGTGGCGCTGGCTATCATCGGTGCCGTGTTCAAAAACGGCTACGTCAAAAACAAAGTGATGGAATTCGTAGGTCCCGGTGTTGCTGCGCTCTCTACCGATTTCCGTAACAGCGTTGACGTTATGACCACTGAAACGACCTGTTTAAGTTCTGTCTGGCAAACCGATGAAGAAGTCCATAACTGGCTGGCGCTGCACGGTCGCGGCCAGGATTACTGCCAGCTTAACCCTCAACCGATGGCGTACTACGATGGCTGCATCAGCGTTGATTTAAGCGCCATCAAACCAATGATTGCGCTGCCGTTCCACCCGAGCAACGTGTATGAAATCGACACACTGAACCAGAACCTGACCGACATTCTGCGTGAGATTGAAATTGAGTCCGAACGCGTGGCGCACGGTAAAGCCAAACTCTCGCTGCTGGATAAAGTGGAAAATGGTCGCCTGAAAGTGCAGCAGGGGATTATCGCGGGCTGTTCTGGCGGTAACTACGAAAACGTCATCGCGGCGGCGAATGCACTGCGCGGTCAATCCTGTGGCAATGACACCTTCTCGCTGGCAGTTTACCCGTCATCACAGCCGGTGTTTATGGATCTCGCCAAAAAAGGTGTGGTAGCAGATTTGATTGGCGCAGGCGCAATCATCAGAACCGCGTTCTGCGGCCCATGCTTTGGCGCGGGCGATACGCCAATCAACAACGGATTAAGTATTCGCCACACCACGCGCAACTTCCCGAACCGCGAAGGCTCTAAGCCAGCTAATGGGCAGATGTCAGCGGTGGCGTTGATGGACGCTCGTTCTATCGCTGCGACTGCGGCAAACGGTGGCTATTTAACCTCTGCCAGCGAACTTGATTGCTGGGACAACGTGCCGGAGTACGCCTTCGATGTAACGCCGTATAAAAACCGTGTTTATCAGGGCTTTGTGAAAGGGGCAACTCAGCAACCGCTGATTTACGGACCGAACATTAAAGACTGGCCGGAATTGGGTGCGCTGACTGACAATATCGTCCTGAAAGTGTGCTCGAAGATCCTCGACGAAGTGACCACCACCGACGAACTGATTCCTTCCGGTGAAACCTCTTCTTATCGTTCAAATCCGATTGGTCTGGCGGAGTTTACCCTGTCACGCCGCGATCCCGGTTATGTTGGCAGAAGTAAAGCGACTGCTGAGCTGGAAAATCAGCGTCTGGCGGGGAATGTCAGCGAGCTGACAGAGGTGTTTGCGCGCATTAAGCAGATTGCTGGTCAGGAGCATATTGATCCGCTGCAAACTGAAATTGGCAGCATGGTATATGCGGTGAAACCAGGCGATGGTTCTGCGCGTGAACAGGCGGCGAGCTGCCAGCGTGTGATTGGCGGTCTGGCGAATATTGCCGAAGAGTACGCGACTAAACGCTACCGTTCTAACGTCATCAACTGGGGGATGTTACCGCTGCAGATGGCGGAAGTGCCAACCTTTGAAGTGGGGGATTACATTTACATCCCTGGCATTAAAGCGGCGCTGGATAATCCGGGTACGACGTTTAAAGGTTATGTGATCCATGAAGATGCGCCGGTAACGGAAATTACGCTCTATATGGAAAGTCTGACTGCTGAAGAGCGCGAGATTATCAAGGCGGGTAGTTTGATTAACTTCAATAAAAACCGTCAGATGTAAAAAGCGCCATGTGAATGTAGGTCGCATTCGGCACTTATTGTCGGATGCGATGCTTGCGCATCTTATCCGACCTACGAATCGCATCGAATCTGTAGGCCAGATAAGGCATTTTCGCAGCATCCGGCACTTATTGTCGGATGCGATGCTTGCGCATCTTATCCGACCTACAAATCGCATCGAACCGTAGGCCGGATAAGGCGTTTACGCCGCATCCGGCAAATAGTTAATTGCTCTTACTTCTTCGCCTCTGCAACCACTTTACTACCCACGCCGCGGTTATTGTATTCCCACATGCGGTTGTAGTTAGTGTCATTCAGATTGCGCTGTATTTCGTCGTTATCATCTACGCTGCCGGTATTACCCGCAAACGGACGATTAGAGATCACCGCATCGGCCCACGGTTTAGCCGTGTTAAAACCTTCGTTGATGGCGCTATCACGGATCACCACCTGACCGTTGGTATTGGCATCAACATCCAGCGAGCGGCCCAGTTGCGCCACACCATCACCGAAAGCATTGAAACGGCTGTTTACGGCGAGGAAACCGTAGTAAATGTTGGACAGCGTAGCCGGTGCAAACACATACGCTTCTTGCTGAGTACGTGAGTTCACCACGCGGAATTCGGTGTTATCGAACACCACTGCGCCGCGACCAGAAACGATATCCACATCCCCTTCAATGTAGCTGTTGGTCACCAGCGTACGCGGCTGACGATTCGTTTCCAGACGGTTCTGCACACCGCTGTTGGTGACAAAGAAGGTGTTCTGACGACCGAGAATGTTAACGTTGTTAATCTGTACCTGGTCACCATCAGTACGCAGTGCCACCGCCGGATGGTTACCTGCATCTACGCTATCGCCCAGCGTGTTTTCGATGGTCAGATTTTGCAGTTGCAGGCCATTGTTTTGTGACCAGAAGACCGCAGAGCAGAGAACACCGATACTGTCGCTGCGTTTGCTCTGGCAGCTATCGTACATATACCACGCTGGTTTACCTGGCATATATTTGCCGCGCGGGTTGACGTCGTGACGCCAGTCGGCAGGGCTCATGCCACCATCAAGGGAAAGCCCAATCTTCACATCAATCGGTTTTTCACCTGTACCGTACAGAGTAATTCCACCCGGAGCGGCAGGGACATATACCGTTCCCTGATACTCACCAGGCATCACGGCAATATACTGGCGCTTGTTGGTACGCTTGATAATTGCCGCATCTACCGCCGCCTGAATCGTGGTATGCGTTACACCTTGAGTGCCCGCCGGGCCGACAACAAAGTCAGGTTGCGCAGGCAGGGTAATCGGGGAAGGATTCCACGCTGCAGCACCTGGTGTCAGGGATGCAAAATAGTGTTGAGCATCGAAATTCTGCGCTTCTTTTGCCGACAGAATCGGGCGAGAAGAGGTACCAGGCGCGGTTTGATCAGAAGGACGTTGATCGGGCGGGGTTGAGCTACAGGCGGTCAGCGTCACGCCAAAAGCCAATGCCAGCGCCAGACGGGAAACTGAAAATGTGTTCACAGGTTGCTCCGGGCTATGAAATAGAAAAATGAATCCGTTGAAGCCTGCTTTTTTATACTAAGTTGGCCTTATAAAAAAGCATTGCTTATCAATTTGTTGCAACGAACAGGTCACTATCAGTCAAAATAAAATCATTATTTGATTTCAATTTTGTCCCACTCCCTGCCTCTGTCATCACGATACTGTGATGCCATGGTGTCCGACTTATGCCCGAGAAGATGTTGAGCAAACTTATCGCTTATCTGCTTCTCATAGAGTCTTGCAGACAAACTGCGCAACTCGTGAAAGGTAGGCGGATCCCCTTCGAAGGAAAGACCTGATGCTTTTCGTGCGCGCATAAAATACCTTGATACTGTGCCGGATGAAAGCGGTTCACGACGAGTAGATGCAATTATGGTTTCTCCACCAAGAATCTCTTTGCATTTATCAAGTGTTTCCTTCATTGATATCCCGAGAGCATCAACATGCAATGCTGTTGGGATGGCAATTTTTACGCCTGTTTTGCTTTGCTCGACATAAAGATATCCATCTACGATATCAGACCACTTCATTTCGCATAAATCACCGACTCGTTGCCCGGTAACAACAGCCAGTTCCATTGCAAGTCTGAGCCAACATGGTGATGATTCTGCTGCTTGATAAATTTTCAGGTATTCGTCAGCTGTAAGTCTTGATCTCCTTACCTCTGATTTTGCTGCGCGAGTGGCAGCGACCGGGTTTGTTGTTATATGGCCTTCAGCTATTGCCTCTCGGAATGCATCGCTCAGTGTTGATCTGATTAACTTGGCTGACGCCGCCTTGCCCTCGTCTATGTATCCATTGAGCATTGCCGCAATTTCTTTTGTGGTGATGTCTTCAAGTGGAGCATCAGGCAGACCCCTCCTTATTGCTTTAATTTTGCTCATGTAATTTATGAGTGTCTTCTGCTTGATTCCTCTGCTGGCCAGGATTTTTTCGTAGCGATCAAGCCATGAATGTAACGTAACAGAATTATCACTGTTGATTCTTGCTGTCAGAGGCTTGTGTTTGTGTCCTGAAAATAACTCAATGTTTGCCTGTATTGCTTCAGTAATTGCTATCCTCCTGTCTCTGCCTAATCCGAACTCTTTACCCGTCCTTGGGTCCCTGTAGCAGTAATATCCATTGTTTCTTATATAAAGGTTAGGGGGTAAATCCCGGCGCTCATGACTTCGCCTTCTTCCCATTTCTGATCCTCTTCAAAAGGCTACCTGTTACTGGTCGATTTAAGTCAACCTTTACCGCTGATTCGTGGAACAGATACTCTCTTCCATCCTTAACCGGAGGAGGGAATATCCTGCACTCGCGTACCCATCGACGAACTGTTTCAAGGCTTCTTGGGCGCCGCTGGCGTGCGTTCCACTCCTGAAGTGTTAAGTACATCGCAAAGTCTCCGCAATTACACGCAAGAAAAAACCGCCATCAGGCGGTTTTGTGTTCTTTCAGTTCTTCAATTCGAATATTGGTTACGTCTGCATGTGCTATCTGCGCCCATATCATCCAGTGGTCATAGCAGTCGTTGAAGTCCTCTGCTTCGATAACCCTGTTGAATGGTTCTCCATTCCATTCACCTGTGACTCGAAAGTGCATTTATCATCTCCATAAAACAAAACCCGCCGTAGCGAGTTCAGATAAAAGAAATCCCCGCGAGTGCGAGGATTGTTATTGTCTTTGCTTCGTGCATTTGTCGCACTTTCGGCACCATCCAGATAGGCACATCCGTCCGCAATTAACACATATAGGCCACATCATTTTTCCTCTTTTGGTTTATGAATCTGAATGGTCATGCCGCTTTGAGTGGTGACTACAATGACAGAACCAGGCTGAAGGCTGTTAAGATTGAATGCTTCGTAAAACGAATCCAATGCCAGTGCTTTTTTATTCTTTCGGTTCCACCAACGCCATCCCCTGCTACAGGCTACACTGACAATCCACTGCCCACTCCTGTAAGCCATATAAAACCAGATGAGCAAAACCTGAAGGAATGCTATCCAGTCAATGATCGTATATTTCGCGAAGGAGTCCATCACTTCACCACCTGCGCCGTTTTGATGATTGCTGCCAGACAATTCTTGCAAGGAACAAGCAGCGTTCCCTGCTCAATGCTCAATAGCGCATGCTGAGCATCCTGAAAAAGCCATTCGAATGACCCTGGCCGATGACCGCACCATGTCTCAATCTCGTGCTTAGGGAGTTTAACTCCCTCTCGATAGTCATATTTGATGATGTGCTTGCTCACGACTTCACCTCCTGTTGAGCAGAAACCTGATTTTTGAGTGATTCAGAAATATTCCTGCAATACCTAGCGGATTCATCGTCGAAAATGCTTTCGAAATACTCAGCAATCCAGCCGAACACAACAACCTGCTCATTGCTTGGATTTGCACTTTGATTGAAGGCGGTTATAAGTGATGCACTCATACTCACTTCACCTCCTGCTGCGGTGCTGCTGCGAGCATGGACTCGGTTTCTGCAATCAGGTGGCGAGGTAACTGACTGCCAGAACTTTGCATTGCGCGACCAAATGCTAACCAGCGCCGCAATATGTTAGCTGAACCATCCGGAGTTACCGGAGAGTTGCCAGCCTGAACAGTAGGCATATCCGGACCTTTGCGAATCGCCCTGGCAAGATCGATTTGGTCGTCGTACAACCAGTCACCTGTTTGCGGATGATTGGCTTCTGCCAATTGTGCAGCCCACTCCAGGCCGTCTTTGTGTCCTTGCAGATAGTCCAGCGGTAACTCATCACTATTACTTACAGGTTCGGCCTGAAGCATGGCGGCGCGATAGGCGTTCCAGCCGACAGCTTTTCCGTGTTCAAACGCGCTGTCAAAGTCATCATCAATTTCCATCGCAGCGGGCACAGATACCGGCGCTGGCGTGGCGGTGTAAACGGCGATGTGAGTTGAGCTATCTCGATAGGCTTCATGGTCGCCCGATAATCCACAACTTCCTGCTTGCTCATAAGCTGCTTTATGGACATATCCGTAGGGCTCCGCTTCGAGTGATGCCAGCGCGATACGCGCCAGTTCAAGATCCATTTGCGTTTTTTCTGACTCCGGAAATCTTGATGCGACAGAAATTCTGTGCTGAAGCTTTTCGATTAACTGCTCTTTGGTGAAGGTGCTCATGGGTTAGTCCTCAGTATCCAGAGTACGCGCGGAGTGATGCTATTCTCGCGGTGATATCATTGATGATTTCTTCTACCACCACTGCGTGCTCATGCTCATCACGCAAGACGTCAAGGGCGCTGTCTATTTCACGGAGCATAGCCTGCTGCCATTCAATATCTTCTGATTCCGGGATTTCGTATTTCATACTCACTCTCCTTTTCACTGCTGCCCATACGCTTGGATGGCTTTCTCAAATCCTGCTTGATCATCTGTCTGACCGTAACTAAAACCATGCTGGAGACCATGACGGAACGCGCTATCATGCAATTTGTCAGTGGCTTGGAGTTTCGCCTCCAGCTCAGCGTTGCGCCTGTCTTTGGATTCCAGCTCATCCAGCAGCGCCAGCACGGTAGTGGGGTTTGCTGCGGAGTTCAGCGCGTTCAAGGCAGTGATATCTGCATCAAGCTGAGTTCCTTCTGCCAGTGAGATATCGAAAATGTCATCAGGCGGCATAACACTAAGGCGCTCATGTGCGCCAACTGCTGCCGCTGCGATTTCACGCAGCGCCTGTTTGTCGATGTTGCTCATTGGGCTGCCTCCACTTGACGAATTGAGTTGATGTACGATTTGAACGCCTCTCCATCATCGTGACTAGTACCCGCATGATTCTCGCCAACAGTCCATGATGCCTTTTCTAATCCACCAGGGAATCTAAAATAAACCGTGATGTCTTTCTTGTGGCCGATGTAGGCCGTGACGTCTGTAATTCCAGGGAACTTTGCTTCCGCTTCCGCAATTGCTGCCTGCTCTGCCTCATGAGTACGCTTGCGTTCCGCTTCGCAATCAAGGCGATGATTAATCCAGCGCGCCTCGCACTCCATATCGCAATAAACAGAATCGCCAACCCACACGCGCCCTTCTGTTTCTTCATCAACGTGACATCTGCAATAGGTGCACTCTTGCCAAAAGCCAAACTCTTCAACCAGAACGCGAGAAGGAACGCGACCAAGTTCTGCATATTTATCAGCACCATGAAAGCGCTTGCATGATACGCAGTTGAATTCCTCTTCCAGTTCGTTCGCACCCTCACGGCGAGCCACGACGTTACTTGTAGCGAAACGGATAATCCCGTACTCATCACCCTGCACGTAATAAGCTTTCAGCACTTGAATGTTGTTGCTCATGACTGCACTCCTTTGCGAAGCTGGGCGGCGATATCTTCGAGAACGCCATCAGAGAATGAGCGGTCAAAATCGCCTTCCGGCGCATTAGCCATAAACTCAGTAGAGGTAATAATCATCCTGGCAATATCCGCGGCGTTCTTCGCAGTATCATCAATAAAACCAGCTTCCCAGGCAGCCAGCATTCTGTTCGCCACAAAGTAAGCTCCCTCCTTGCGTGCTTCAGTCTTCACTTCAGCCAGGAAAGCATCGGTGGCTGGGGTTTTGTTATCTGACTCCAGCCACTGGTTGTAGTAATAATCGAACATGCCAGTAGGATAACCACATCCGCTGTGCACGTGGTCTTTCATAGCAGAACCACACATGCAGTAGTCATTGTCAGTATTGCTAATGATGTCGATAAGTTGCTGTGTCCGTTGCTTCAACATCGCATTCTCCGCAGCCAGCGCCGCGCATCTGGCTTTAAGCTCTGATAATCGGTCACTGCATTCCGCCAGCACCACATCAACATCGGTATCAAGCGGAGGAACATGCATGCTGGCGCGGCCTTTGGTGAAGTCTTCAAGTGCCTTTTCGATTCGTTCTTTCAGTGCTGGCTGTGTATTATTTTTCATGCTCTCACCCCGTATACGCTTAAAATTCTTCTCATCGCCGCGCTGTTGCGGCACTCCTGGCAGATCACGTTTGCCTCTGTACGCTGCACCAGCTTCGAATTTCCCTTCGGCATAGCCGGGATTGTTTCTGGTGCGTATTTCATGCCGTAATCGGTCAGCCGATAAAGCCGCTGTCCGTGCTTGCCTTCGAACTCGATCAGGCCATCTGCAAACAACGTACTTAACGGGCCGGAAATCTTTTTGGTGGTCATGCCGATCATGCTGGCAATACGAGCACTGTTCAGGCCCTGGTTGTTACGCAGGGCTGCAAGAATCTGCCCGCGGATTGTTATGGTCATCAGAATCCCCCTTTCTTTTTCGGCTGCTGCTCACGCCCGCGTCGTTCTGCGGCGGCGGCCTGCTGGTCTGTGTCGTAAATTGCCCCGTTGATCTGATTGCAATAAACCGTTCCGGTACTGCCGTGGCGATTGAGTCGCAGGATTAACTCGGTTTCTCCCGGCGGCACGCTGTCATCGAAAGCACCTTCCCGGTGGATACCAACCCAGTAGTCGCAGTCCTGCTCAATCTGTCCTGTGTCGCGGGAATCGCTCGGTAACGGGCGTTTATTCACTCGCTTCTCCAGTTCGCGGTTGAGCTGGGTCAGCAGCACGACGACGCAGCCAAGCTCTTTAGCGAGGTTCTTCAACCCTTTGGTGATCATCCCGTAGGCAAGGTCATTACGGTCGGCTTTTTCGGCGGTCATCAGAGTCAGGTAGTCAACCAAAATCATTCCTACGCAGCCCTTCTCGCGCTTGATTCGGCGGCTTTCGCTAACGATGTGCGCCAGTGACAGGCCAGGAGTATCGTCGATGTACAGCATGTCGATTTCACTCAATCGCCCGGCGGTGGCGATCGCCTTCTTAAAGTCGCCGTCGTAATCGCCCTGGTACTGGTCATCGGCGTCATCCGTGGCTGGCATGTAAAAAATGCTCGGGTTAACTCCAGACTTCTGACCAACCAGTTTTTCGAGGATCTGGTCGCCCGGCATTTCGAGGCTGAACATCAGCGCTGGCTTTTTCTCACGAACCGCGCAGTTGATCGCCATCTGACCGTACAGGGTTGTCTTGCCCATCTTTGGCCTTGCGCCAATCACGAACAGAGAGCCTTTAACCAGACCTTTCGGCGCCAGCAGCCGGTCGAGTGACGGGATGCCGGTGCTCATGCCGCGCTGTTCGCCTGAAGGGTCAAAGCGTTTCTCCAGATCTGCTACCCAGTCATCCATAACCTCGCCGAACGACCGCAACCCACGGCGACTACCGGTTTTTGAATGGTCTGCGAGCTGGGTGAAAATACCCTGAATGGCCTCGTACTTCTGCGTGGCGCTCATGCCATTGCGGGAATACAGCAGCTCAGTAGCTTCGGTCAGGCGGCTGATACCGTAGCGCTCCATTGCGGCTTCCCGGACTGACGCAGCGTATGCCACGATGTTTGCAGCGCTGGGAGTGTTCTTGGCGATCTCCGCCAGGTAAGCAAAGCCACCTACCTGCTCCGCGAGCCCTTTGCTTTCGAGCGCGTCGAACAATGTCAGACCATCGACTGGCTTGTTGTCGCGGAACATCTGGCGCATCTCGGCAAAGATCAGCTGGTGAGGTCGGCTGTAGAACGATTCAGGCTTGAGCATCGCCAGAACCTTCTGGACTCGCTCGCTGTTGTCATCATCCAGCAGCAGGCCACCGATAACGCTCTGCTCTGCTTCGAGGTTTTGTGGTACAGCCATGAAATCAGCGGTCATCACGATCCCCCTCGCGCACTTCGATGTAGAGCTTTTCGGTCAGGAACTTATCGAATTTCATGCGGCGCCAGGTCTTCCCAGACTTCTGGTCTGGTCGGTCTTCAAGCATCCAGCGGCAGTTCTGAGCGATGTAACGCAGATAGCTTCTGAAACCGTCCATATCCATCGGCTTGCCGTCCAGGTTGCGGGCAATCTTATTAGCCTTACCCCAGAATGTGCGGATCAGATTGCGTCGCTCATCAGTGAGGCATCTCCATCCCCGTGCTTCAGGCAGTTCGTCTTTCAGGCATTGCCATACTTCATCGCATGACAAACGAGACTTTTTCTCTTCAGCGGGTTTCTGGTCATTTGCGACATACTTACTACCGTTAGGTAGTAAGTTATTTAATATATTGTTATCTGTGGACACTGGCTGGACATCGGCTGGACACTCCACCTCCGCAGGCATTGGTACGACTATGTTTGGGCTGGACGCTGGCTGGACATCTGCTGGACAAAAATTTGACTGATATTCGTCATATTTGACCACTTTTAGAACAGTAAAACGGTTGTTCGATTTGGTGGTGATCATGCCCAGATTCTGGAATTTACGGAGAAGGGATTTAACGCGATCAGCGGTCAAACCCGTTTCCATTGCCAGTGTGTTTCGCCCGGTGATGAACTCTCCGCGCTCGCAGATCACATCGCCAACATCAGTAGATACCAGTGTCTGTTCGTGATTAGCGCGCAGGAGCAAGTGAACCCATAAATGAGCCGCCTCAGCGTCCTTGTAGAACGGCACATCCATAATTTTACGGTGCAGCAAGGCAAACCCCTTACCGTCATTCGTGCGCGGTTTCTGGAGCCTTCTGGCCTCTCTGGCTTCGGCTAAATTGGATACGTTACCCACGGCCACTCTCCTTACGTTTCAGTTCTTCCAGGATGGCGCGCATCTTCTCTGCCACAATCGGATTAACCGAGCGGATGAAGCGGTCGCGGGTTATGTTTTTATGTACAGCGGTATGGTAATAGCGTGGATTTTTTGCCATTATTCCTCCTGCAATGAGTGCACACGATTTGCATCTGAAGGCCAGTTCTGTTGACGCAGACTGGCTTTCGCCATTTTTGATACTTCCCATCACATAACTCCCGGCGCCATAGCGGCCAGACTTGTCACCACCGCGGCGATTGATTCAGTGGGCAGAAAGCGCAGAAGTGCTTCAGCAGCTTCTCTCACCTCTTTCTCAAGGCGTTGTATCGGCTGACCAAGTAACTTCGCCTGATGCGCTTCAGTGCACTCTTTCATGGCCTCGGCTATCAGTTCGGCCTCAGTCTTTGCGACCAGACCGAACTCTCTCGCCACTTTCTCGTTATCCCGCGCCATCACGTCGATAATGACGGGGATCAGTAGCATCAACCCCTTGTCGTTCTTCGGGCCCGGATCGTTAATCATCCGGAAGAAGTTCTGCTTCGTGTTGTGTTCAGAACCTGCCAGTAACAACCCCTTCCCGCCGCGCGCCAGCCACTCTTTCGCAACCAGCTGAGAAATGTGAACCTGAGACTGGCCCGGCGTAGCTTTTTGCCAGGCCTTAACTGCATCCCGTATTCGAATTAGCTTACGGTTATTACGCGGAACACTTTGATAAATCGAAATCAACGGACGTTGTTCAAGTCCGGTACTCTGTTGATACGCAAGTGAATGCATTGCTTTCCCTTTCGTGGTTAGGGCCGCAATTAAGCGGCTGTGTTATTCGCCTCAAGCAGCTGGGCGAGGTCTGGACGGATATCTGCTGGTTTTAGCTTGCCGTTTGTTGCAGTGACAATCTTCATTACGTAGCGGGCATCAATGCCGCCGCCGTGCAACCAGCGCCATACCGTCGGCTGAGCAACGCCGCAAAGGTCGGCTAATTTCTTCTGGCTACCAGCGATATCAATGGCGCGCTGGATTGTTTTGTTCGTCATCTTCCAATTCCTATGAGTATTGGTGTGAATTGATAATAGCAATGCGTATTGATTTAGGCAATAGCTAAACGTGTTTTGACCATCAATACGCAAGCGTATAAATTAAAACTCATGAAAAAAGAAACTCTTGCAGAACGCCTGAATCAGGCGATGGAACTATCTGGCATGTCTCAGGGCGCTTTAGCTAAGGCGTCTGGCGTTGCTCAACCCACCATCTGGAGGCTGACCAGTGGCAATGCCCGAGGCTCAACTAAAATCGTTGAGATCGCCAATGCGCTTGGCGTTCGCACTGAGTGGCTTTCAACCGGAGTTGGCCCAATGCGTGAAGATGGTCAAATGCCCGCAATTTCGCAGCCGAAAACAGAGCTGGCCCCTACTGACACATTCCGCATTGAGGCGCTAGACTTTTACGTAAGCGCCGGGCCAGGAGCCATCAACAGCGAATTTGTAGAGGTGCTTAGATCCGTGGAATACTCAGTGGAAGATGCTCGTCGGATGTTTAATGGCAGGAAGGCTGAGCAGATCAGAATCATTAATGTTCGCGGAGACAGCATGTCCGGGACCATTGAACCAGGCGACTTATTGTTCGTCGACATCAGCGTCCAACATTTTGATGGTGACGGGATCTACGCCTTTATCTACGACGATACTTCCCACGTTAAACGCCTCCAGAAGATGAAAGATAAGCTGTTGGTCATCTCCGACAATCAGACTTATCGCCCGTGGGAGCCAATCGAAAAAGAAGAAATGAACAGGATACTCATATTCGGCAAGGTGATTGGTAGCATGCCTCAGACATACAGAAAACACGGTTAACAAACCCAGCTATGAATCAAGCCCAGCCATAGTGCTGGGTTTTTTATTGCCCGCAGCCAGCCCATTCGTCACAGCAATACCCGCCGCAGTAAAAAAACGATCTGAATCTCAATCCCGCGAAAAAATATCCAAATAAATTCCTTTAGCTATCAACGCATTAATAGCAATTGCTATTATTTAATATCAATACGTATTGCTATAAACAATACTCATCGCTATTATCAATCCATCGAAACGAAACATCGACAGCTGAGCGAAGTTAGCCAGCGGCGGACAGCAAGTCGCCTGCTTTTTAACAACATGCAAAGTCGGAACAGCACTCAGTAATCCTGTTTAGACCCCAACGTACAAATTCGGCGCAGCACCGGGCGCGATCCGGTCGGTGTGAGGCTACCCCCTCGCGAGAGCGATAAAGGCGTGGGAACGGGCAACACTGGCGGGATGAGAGGTGCGAAGCGCAAACAGATTTATTCCAGTCCATTCGAAGTTGAGTGGGCTGGGCTGAATCACAAGAGGATTTTTTATGACTCAGACATACATTCCATCATGCTTGAGAAATCTGCCAAAGCAGAAAGCAAAGCCCCGCAAGCAAGCCATAAAGGACGCTAAGGCAGAGGTTATTGATCAAGCAATACAATTGCTCAGGGAGGAGTTAAGAAGTGGCAAGCTCGAAGGAATGATGATGCCCTATCAGCGCGGATATCTATCGGCGATTAGTAAGTTGGAAGTATTGAAGAGTGAATTATGAACTATCTGGAATTTCCTGATGGTTCATTGTTTTGGCAGCAAACCACTTATTTGAGGTGAAATATGGAAATTGAAATACCAGACAGCTTCGACCCTGAATGGCAAGCAATGATGCTTCGCCAGTTAGCTGGGAACATTGAGGCACTTAAAAATCGAGAAGATGAACCTGACGAACTACTTATCGACTGCGAGGAAATTATCGAATCTCTTCGCGAATATTCAGGATTTTAAGGCCGAATAGTCGGCCTTTATTTTTGGCATAAACAACAGAGGTGGATATGAAAGAGTTTAAGGGTACGCCTGGTAAATGGAAGTACACGGTTAGAAACGTCAACGAGATGATGACTACGTTCCATGGTGTGACGATTGGTGACACATACATTGAAGCAGCAACAAGAAATGAAAGGGAGGATGCGCTACTGATAGCAGCAGCTCCTGATTTGCTTGAAGCACTGCAAGAGCTTGTCTTCCTTTACGAGCATGACGAAGGGTGCAGAGAGTTAACCGAATACAAACGAGCCAAGGCAGCAATCAGCAAGGCTCTGGGAGGTGAATGATGTGCGAGTTTTATGAAGAAGATATCAAACGCCCAGAAATGGCAAGTGATGCGACATTACGTGATTACTTCGCTGCTAAGGCTATGGCAGCAATAGTGCGCAGATGGGACGGACATTCCTTTGGTGGTGGACAGAATTCACCACAGTACAAAGAATTAGCAGATGATGCCTACTTTATTGCTGATGCCATGCTCAAAGCTCGCGAATAAGCACTGTGTATTCATTCCAACGAGTGAATACACGGAGCAATGTCGCTCGTAACTAAACAGGAGCCGACTTGTTCTGATTATTGGAAATCTTCTTTGCCCTCCAGTGTGAGGGCAATTTTTTTGGAGGTTGCATGTTTGCTACTGACATCTCACTGAAATACGGCACTCATCAGCCAGAGACGATTCTGGAAACAATGCCGATTGAAGAAGCCTCCGAAATCATCAAGGAGAAGCTTCGCGATGAAGTGCGCCAGGAACTCGAGTGCGAGTATGGCGATCGCCTTTATGAGGCTGAAGAAGAGGCATCAAACTGGGAAAGCAGAGCTGATGACTATGAAAGCGATGCGACTTGCCTGGCTAAGGCCATAAGAGAGGCTTTTGAATCTGCCAGCTTTGAAGATGCAAAGGTGATCCTCCAGCAAGCGATGCACGACCATAAAGACTATTTCTGAAGACCCGCCACGGCGGGTTTTTTCATACCTCAGTCGCTTCACCGAGGCGGCTTAGTTATGACAACCGGCGGCCATCCACCGCCCATTGAAACACTGAATAAATGCGTTGAAGTCTTGTATTAACCGTTCCGTTCGCCGCGATAAGGCCAAGAGGATTTATGAGTGATTTGGAGTTGGGCTTAAAGATATACGCATTATGGTTTGTCGGGACGTTTCTGCTCGGCATAGCAATCAACTCGCTGACGAAAAAAGAACATCGCCAGCCAATTTCAAAACTAGCCATTGACCATGTACGCATGTCTTCCGCAATAACCATTGTGGGCCTGATTGTGTGCGGTATGGTCTGGTTCTTATTCAAGGTGGTGTGAGATGACAGTCACCCACAACGGCAAGCAGTACACCGACAAAAAGCTCAACGATAACGAGTGGCAGCTGACGTCGGTATCGGCACCGCGCGACAAGCTGACGCTGAACCGCCAACAGATGAATATCGCTGGCCTCCTGGAACAGGTTGAGGTGAAGGTATGATCAATCATCACCTGCTGCGCGCCGCGCAGAGCAAAGCAGCCATTGCCCTGTTTATCGGTGATGGCGCCATGTGGATGGCAGCCTACGACGAAATGAAGGTTGCCATCGGTTATCCGTGGCATAGAAAAACAGCCTAATTCCCCTATTCAACCGATCGGCCTGGCTAAAAGCGGGCGGGATCTGCACATCCAAATTTCAGGAGAAACCATGAGCGAAGTAATGGACTTAACTGTCATCGAAATCACGCCGGAGCAGGCGCCAGCGCTTTACGTAGCGGGCGGCCTTGACGCTTACCTCGAGCAAATCCGCCAGGCAGTAAACGAAGTGCCGGACCTGTCAACGAAGAAAGGCCGTGACCGTGTCGCCTCTCTGGCGGCGCAGGTGTCGCGCAGCAAGACGGCAATCGAAAAGCCGGGGCGTGAGTACCTGAAGCGCCTGAAAGAGGCTGTGCGCCCCGCTGAGGCGGAAATTAAGCGTTTCGTTGATGCCTGCGACGAGCTACGTGATGCCACCCGCCGCCCACTCACCGAATGGGAAGCCGAGCAGGAGCGCATTAAGGCTGAAGAAGCCATGAACGCGTTGCACGCCGAAGCGCTGGAAATGAACATCAAGTTCGATCAGGAGTTGGCGGCCAAGTTCGAAGCAGACCACGAAATGGCTCTGCTGATGAACAAGGATTTCGACCGTGACCGCGAAGAGCAGCGCCGCCAGGCGGAACAGGCTCAACGTGAGCATGAAGAGCGCATTAAGAGTGAAGCGGCAGAGCAAGCCCGACGCGATGCCGAAGCGAAGCACAAAGCAGAGATTGAAGCCGCAGCGCGCCGTGAAGCAGAAGCTAAGGCCGCAGCGGAACGTGCAGAGCGTGAACGCATTGAAGCCGAGCAACGAGCACAGCGCGAAGCAAAAGAGGCAGCAGAACGAGCTGAAAGAGAAAAGCATGCGGCAATTGAAGCAGAACGCCGTAAAGCACAGGAGGAGGCAGAACGAATCCTGCGCGAGGCTGAAGCAAAAGAGCAAGCCAGAATAGCAGAAGAAAAAAGAATCAAGGACGAAGAAGAGCGTAGAGCAAAGGATAAAGCTCACCGGAAAGAAGTAAATAACAAAATACTTGCTGACCTTATCAAGGTTGGCGCATCAGAAGATGTTGCTAAAAATATCATAACAGCCATCGTAAAAGGCGAAGTATTCGCAACAAAAATAACCTACTAATAAAACCAACATAAGGAACCACCCATGATTTACGCAATCGCGGGAGGCGCTCGCATGGGTGCCTTCCAACTAAATGAATCTTTACTTGAACGAATCACCCGTAAATTACGTGACGGATGGAAAAGAGTTGAGGTCTTATTATGCGCAATGAAATAGCCATCAATCACCAGATGCTTCGTGCAGCACAGAACAAAGCAGTAATAGCCCGATTTATTGGTGATTCAAAAATGTGGCTTGAAGCAAATAAAGCGATGAAATCAGCTATCAACCTTCCGTGGTATCGCAGGAAATGAGTTTTACAGATAACTGGTCAGACGAAGAATTCATTCGTCAGATGAACAAAATGCTCAATCAGCACAAAGAACAGGAGAAAGATGATGATTCTGACTCTGAATGATAAGCGTGAAATATCGCAAATAATCGCAAGTTTTACTGATGAAGATTACGAACGAATCAACAGTGAAGTTGATCGCCTCTGCAAACGTTGCGACCCAATAAGCGAAATGCTTCGCTCATATAAACCAGATGAACACACTAAGGACGCTATCGACTGGCTGGAAGATGATGACTGTAACTATCAGGAAAAAGCCGCTGAATGGTTCTGGGATGCAATAACCGAAAGAGTTAAGGCTGAATATGCCTTCGCAATATTCAAACGCAGACACATTTTTGGAGAAGCTGCATGAGCAATATCGTTGAATTCGTTAAACAGCAGGAGCAGTTATTCTGCGGAGCATTGACTGAACAGACGGTGACATGGGCTAAGGAAAGCCAGTTTGCAATTCAGTATTTCCAGAAAAACGATTACCTGGCTAAAACAGCACTGGCAAATCCAACCAGCGCACAGAACGCCATCATCAATGTTGCGGCGATCGGCATCACCTTAAACCCGGCCAGCAAACTGGCTTATCTGGTTCCTCGCGACGGCATGGTGTGCCTTGATATCAGCTATATGGGATTGCTCCATATTGCAATGGAGTCTGGTGTTATCTCATGGGGTCAGGCAAAACTTGTTCATGCTAACGATACCTATGAGTCAAACGGGCTTGATAAAGCACCAACCCATAAATACAACGCCTTCGGTGACCGTGGTGATATCGTTGGCGTTTACTGCACAGTTAAGACGCCAGCAGGTGATTATCTAACGGAAGAGATGAGTCTGGCTGAAATTGAGGCTGTAAGGAAAACAAGCAAGGCGGCATTCAGCGATAAAGGACCATGGGTAAATCACTGGAATGAGATGGCGCGAAAGACAGTCGTAAAGCGTGCAAGCAAGTATTGGCCTAAGGCATCACGCCTTGATAGTGCTATTCACGTACTAAACGAAGAAGAAGGCGTGTGGACCGAACCAGTTATGCCGCACAAATCAGAGGAAGATATCCGCGAAGATGAACGGAAACGCCAGCAGGAAATAATGGATAAAGCACAACTTCTTTGCGATGAAATGGCTCAGGCAGAAAACATGGATGATTTGAAGCGATATTTTGCAGAAGCATATCGCCTGACATCTGGAATGAAATTGCAGCAGAACGTACAAGCCATTTACATAGAATGCAAAGCGAAACTGGAGGTTGCCAGTGAGCAAACTGTATGAAATTGCCAATGAATACGCAAAATTGATGGATTCAGATTTAGAACCAGAGATGATTGCTGACACAATAGAAGGCATGGAAGGAGAATTTACCGATAAAATAGAGCAACTTCTTGCCATTATTAAAAATGAATCTGGTTATGCTGAACGCCTCAAGGAAGAGGCAAAGTCACTGAATGAGCGAGCCGCAGTAATCCAAAATAAGATTGACAGCATCAAATCATATATAGCGTCATCGCTTGAAATGGTTGGCAAGAAAAATATTCGAGCAGGTATTCACCAGGTAACAATCCGCAAACCGTCAGAAATTGTAGAAATCATCGACGCAAGCGCCATTCCTCCTGAATACGTTGAGTTTGAAACGACAATTAAAGCCGACAAACTGGCAATCAAACACCAACTAAAAGCAGGAATAAATATCCCCGGCGCTCAACTCAAAGTTGGGAAACCTTCACTTCTTATCAAATAACGGTATCGCCTATGAAAAAGACTCCTTGGGAGAAATGGGAAGTCGATTTCTTGCGAGAAGTAGCGGCAACAATGCCAGTTGAAGTTATCGCTGAAAAACTGGAAAGGACTGAAAAAGCAGTAATGGCGAAAGCAACAAGGATTGGAGCTGACATTGTTAGCCGACTTCGTGGAAGACGATGGACAAGAGCCGAAGTATCACTTTTCGGTAAGTTCTCTGCAGAAGAAATAGCAATTGCAACCTGCCGCTCAATTTATTCAGTAAGAGCTATGCGATACAAGCTAAAAAAACTCGATGAAGAAAGAGCAGGCATACGAATAAATTAACAAAGAGGAATTTACCATGAGAGGTCTTGCATACAATCCCGGCATTCTTCCGGCAGAAATGATTATTCGCCAACGCGTAAAGCCAATGCCATCGAGAGAGGAATTGCTAAAGAGAAATTATTTTCCATCAGTGAATCAAAACAAATATCTGAATGCGATGTTGCGGAGTGGGAAGAAATGAAACAAATGTCACTAATTGAGATGGATGGATTTCTTAAAGGTAAATGCATCCCAAGTGATTTAAAGGTTAACGAAACAAACGCTGAATATCTTGTCCGTAAGTTCGGTGAACTCGAATCAAAACTGGAAACAGCGTTGCTGGAGTGTCGTTCTGCTGGAATCACGATTGATAACCTTGAGGCCAAGTGCGCTGCGCTGTCTGCGGAGAATGGTCGCTACTCCATGTCAGCAGGACAGGCATACCAAAGAATGTCTGAATCTCGGGCGGTGCGTTCAGCGCTTGGCTTCCAGGAAGACGCAGATGATGTCTCGCCATCAGACTTGGTGGAAAAGATTCAAGCACTAATCACTGAGCAAGAGATTCTGCGAAGCGCACATCCGCAGCCACTTGGTCCAAGTATGGACTTGGCGATAGATGCTTTTAATTCTGCTGAAATTCCGGAAACAGGGATGCTCAATGCTTTCTTCATCCTGCGTGACAGCATTGTTGTCAAAACCCCAGCCACCGACGCCTTCCTAGCTGAAGTGCGGTCGCAGGGTGTGGAGATGTTTGCACAGTGGTGTAGAGGTGAGCGAGATTTTACTCTAATTGATGAGGATGTTGCTGATGCAGCTGCTTATGAAGAATGCGTAAAAAGAGCCGAATATTTCGCCGCAGAGCTTCGCAAAGGAGGCAACCAGTGAGCAAGATTGACTATCAGGCACTGCGTGAAAAGGCAGAGAAAGCAACGTGTGGTGTGTGGTCGCTCGAATATGGAGAGGGCCGATTTGATGGTGATGATGTGCTAATTCATCGCGAGGCTGCTGGATATATTCCCATTTTCAGAATTGAAGGAGCGCATACAGAAAGCGGTTTCGATGAAGATTTCCAAATAGAACAGCAGGCCAATGCTGAATTCATCGCCGCAGCCAATCCGGCTACCGTGCTGGCACTACTGGATGAACGGGAAAGAAACCAGCAATACATCAAATCACGCGACCAGGAGAACGAGGATATTGCGCTAACGGTAGGGAAGCTGCGCGTTGAGCTGGAAGGCAAAGACAGCAAAATAGCCAATCTTACCGCCGAACGCGATGCTCTTCGTGAAGGTGAGATGGGCGACGCTAGGCATAGCAACACACGGGCCGCAGCTGATATCTACTTCCAACTGGTCGATGAGTGCGAAATTCCTGCTGGCGGTTCTCTGGTCGAGTACGTTGACGATATGCGCGAGAAGCTGGAAGCCGCAGAGAAGCGCATTGCAGAACTGGAAGCGCGGGAAATACTGCTCCCGGAACGTAGCAGCATGCTTCATCGAACAGATTTCCACGAGGATTACCAAACGGTAATGGCATACAAAGTTTCTGAAGTCATCGCTGCAATCCGCTCCGCTGGCATTCGCATCAAAGGAGAGTGAGATGGACGGACAAATATCAATCGTTCGACCAGGAGCATGTGACGATCGCGAAATACGAATAATTATTCGTCTGGCAATGGGGAAAGCAATAACTGCTCTCATTACCCCAGAAAATCTCGCATTAGCATTAACAGGAAAGTCAGACCTGCCAGTAGAGCTAAAGCTGCGAAATGTTGAGATTAAGGTGAAATAGCTATGACCACTATTACCAAAGAACGTATCGAATTATTCATTAAAAATCCGCTTGAAAACGGGCTTACTCGTGGCGAACAAATGGAACTGGCACGAATTGCACTGGCATCACTGGAACGCGAACAGATTCGCCACGAGCATGCCAAATGGTCTGACTCCACATTTGGCTGCGTTGGCCCCATTGGTCCACTGAAACACCTCTCAAAAGAGGCACTGGAAGCCGCAGCCGAACCTGACGATCTCAGCGAGTGGGCTGATATGCAGTTCCTGTTGTGGGATGCACAGCGCCGTGCTGGTATCAGTGATGCTGAAATTACCGCTGCTATGGAAAATAAATTGAAGATCAACATGGAGCGCCAGTGGCCTGAGCCAAAAGATGGTGAGCCTCGCTTGCACATTAAAGAACCCGGCAACTCTCCGGTAATTCCGGATGGTTGGATAAGCTGTAGTGAGCGAATGCCGGAAGAAACGGGTGACATTATTGTTGTTTCGGATGGCATTGTAATGTCAGGGATTTCTTATTCTCGTCTATATAGCCGCATTGGAGTACGACGACGATGAGCCAATTGGCGGTGTAACCCACTGGATGCCTCTACCAGAACCGCCTCGATTAAAGGAGCTATAATAGTGAACTATTATATCTATTTGTATTAAAAGAGTTTTTATAAAATAAATCTTCCAAAGCATGTAAAAACACTGTTAATCTTAACGTGTGTGAAACGTGAAGAGAGGTGTTGAAATGAGCATTCATGATTTGTGTGAAGATCAAGAGCAATGGGCTATGCAGACCCTTATGGGATCAGGAGTTCTTGCAAGGTGCAGAATCCATAACGATGTAATTTTAGACAGCGGAAATGATGCTTCTTCTGCTTATAAATTAGGAACTTACCTATATCAAAAAGATAATAGCTGCAACTTATTCAATACTCTTACTGAAGCCCGCGACGCAATAAAGGATGCATATGAATCGTATTGTGGGATTGATGATTGCCCACAATGCTCAAAATATATTGACGATTAATAATATGAACAAGTAACTATCCTCGCACTCGCGGGGATTTCTTTTATCTGAACTCGCTACGGCGAGTTTTGTTTTATGGAGATGATAAATGCACTTCCGAGTCACAGGTGAATGGAATGGAGAGCCATTCAACAAAGTTATCGAAGCAGAGAACATCAACGACTGCTATGACCACTGGATGCTGTGGGCGCAGATAGCACATGCAGACGTAACCAATATTCGAATTGAAGAACTGAAAGAACACCAAGCCGTCTGATGGCGGTTTTTTATTGCCTGATTTGCAGGTTCGATTCCCTATTCGGAGATAGCACTCATGCAACACGAACTACAGCCTGATTCACTGGTTGATTTGAAATTCATCATGGCCGATACTGGCTTTGGTAAAACCTTCATCTACGACCGGATTAAGTCCGGCGACCTGCCAAAAGCCAAAGTTATCCACGGACGAGCAAGATGGTTATATCGTGACCATTGTGAATTCAAAAATAAGCTCTTAAGCCGCGCCAATGGGTAAAATAGCGGGTAAAATATTTTTCACATCTAAAAAACATCATTCCAATCAATCCCCTGCCGCGCCAAGTAGATGTCTGCAGGGGACACCATCCTTGTGTTTATCCCTAAAACCACATAAAAACCGTAAATTAAATTCGAACTAGCAGGCCGAATAAGGCACACCAGGAACTCGTGGTTTTATTCATTATGAAGTGGTTTTTACCTGTTCTCTTAGCCAGGTAATAAACGCTTCAATTTTTGGCCACTGCCTGCCCGGTAATGTGGTGATGTAATAATGCTGATGGCATTTCACCGTCATATCGCCAAACGGCGCGACGAGCTCACCACTGGCAAGCCTTTTTTGTACCAGGCGTTTTCTTCCCATCGCCACCCCAATATGATTCATCGCGGCAATAACAGCTAAATCAGAACGATCAAAGCCAATTCCAGAAGATGTCGGCAAATTAACCGCATAATGTTGCGCCCAACTATGCCATTCATCCGTACCGGAGTCGTTGCTCCATGCCTGTCTGTCATGGAGCAACGTACAGTGACACAGGTTAATTACCGTGTTGGTTAAAGCATGTCTTTGAGCGTATTCCGGGCTACATACTGGCAGGATTTCTTCATCCATCAGAAAGTGATGAGTGAGTTGCGCTGACGGCGCATCATCAAAGTAGATCGCCAAATCGATTCCGGCACGTTGCAGATTGACGTTGTCATTACCAGTGAGCACGGTGAGCGAAATAGACGGATACCGGCGTGTAAAGTCACCTAATGCGGGCACCAACCAGCATTGGGCGATAGAGGGCCGGGAATACAGAGTTAACGTTCCCGATAACTCCTGATTTTTGATATCAAGAATTTCCTGGTTCAGGGTATCCAGCGACGATTTTAGCGCCCAATAAACACGTTTCCCCTCGTGCGTTAATTCCACTTTGCGATGGGAACGAACAAACAACTGAATGCCCAATTCTTCTTCCAGCTGATTGATACGGTGACTTACCGCACTGGGGCTCAGCGACAATTCCTCTGCCGCCAGGGCGAAGGACTGATGCCTGGCAGCCACTTCAAAAGTATGCATTTTTGATAATTGCCAGCCGTTAAGCAGCCGATTTCTTATTTCACGAAGGGGTTCCATAATCACCTCATTTTTCGCTTAAGTGTAAAAAAATAGCGGCAAAATTTCAGCTATGAGATGAGCTAAAGTGAACCATATCTCAATTCACCTTCATTTTTAGATGTAAATCACTCCATTGATGCAATTTACCTCATGTGAAAGGCAAATTTTATCGTTTGTCAGCCTGCGTTGTTTTTTTGTCCAATATCATCAGGTTAATCACAGGGGAAGGTGAGATATGCACTCTCAAATCTGGGTTGTGAGCACGCTGCTTATCAGCATCGTGTTAATTGTACTGACCATCGTGAAGTTCAAATTCCACCCGTTTCTGGCGCTGTTGCTGGCCAGCTTCTTCGTGGGAACGATGATGGGCATGGGGCCACTGGATATGGTAAATGCTATTGAAAGTGGAATTGGCGGAACGCTGGGGTTCCTCGCAGCGGTTATCGGCCTTGGCACGATACTGGGAAAAATGATGGAAGTATCCGGGGCCGCAGAAAGAATTGGTCTGACACTTCAACGCTGCCGCTGGCTTTCAGTTGATGTCATTATGGTGCTGGTTGGCCTGATTTGTGGCATCACGCTGTTTGTTGAAGTGGGCGTCGTGCTATTGATTCCTCTGGCTTTTTCAATTGCCAAAAAAACCAATACCTCATTATTAAAGCTTGCCATTCCGCTATGTACCGCATTGATGGCAGTGCACTGCGTGGTTCCTCCACATCCGGCTGCTTTATATGTTGCCAATAAGCTGGGCGCAGATATCGGTTCGGTGATCGTCTACGGTTTGCTGGTTGGGCTGATGGCATCACTGATCGGTGGCCCACTTTTCCTTAAATTTCTGGGTCAACGACTGCCCTTTAAACCTGTACCCACAGAGTTTGCAGATCTCAAAGTTCGCGATGAAAAAACACTACCGTCATTAGGCGCAACGTTATTCACCATACTGCTACCCATTGCGCTGATGTTGGTTAAAACGATTGCCGAATTGAATATGGCGCGTGAGAGTGGTTTGTATATCTTGGTTGAGTTTATTGGCAACCCTATCACTGCCATGTTTATCGCCGTGTTTGTCGCCTATTATGTGTTGGGTATACGCCAGCATATGAGCATGGGGACGATGCTCACACATACGGAAAATGGCTTCGGTTCTATTGCTAATATTTTGCTGATTATCGGGGCCGGAGGCGCATTCAACGCCATTTTAAAAAGCAGCAGTCTCGCTGATACGCTGGCAGTTATTCTCTCCAATATGCATATGCACCCGATTCTTCTGGCCTGGTTAGTGGCTCTTATTCTGCATGCGGCAGTGGGCTCCGCTACCGTGGCAATGATGGGGGCAACGGCAATTGTTGCACCCATGCTGCCGCTGTATCCCGACATCAGCCCGGAAATTATTGCGATTGCGGTGATGCTGCCAACTTACTGATTTAGTGTATGATGGTGTTTTTGAGGTGCTC
>ERZ894183.278-NODE-278-length-47090-cov-233.062804_pt1 | contig 47090 bp, 38 predicted proteins | sample MGYA00380279_ERZ894183 | MGnify/ENA primary metagenome ERZ894183 (study PRJEB32331, sample SAMN06328422) | human gut metagenome | biome: human gut microbiome; feature: stool | host: Homo sapiens | collected 2013-06-26 ... | reverse complement strand
TCATTTATGATAGCCTGCAGGATCCACCTCTATCGCAGGAAGTGCAGGGTTTATGTCTATTCAGAAAATTGCTCGTCTGGCCGGCGTCTCGGTGGCCACGGTGTCGCGGGTGCTGAACAACAGCGATACGGTAAAAGCCAAAAACCGTGAGCGCGTACTGCAGGCGATCAAAGAGAGCAACTATCAGCCGAACCTGCTGGCGCGTCAGCTGCGAACCGCCCGCAGCAATATGATCCTGGTGATGGTCTCCAATATCGCTAACCCCTTTTGCGCCGAGGTGGTGAAGGGGATAGAAGAAGAGGCGGAGAAGAATGGCTATCGCATTCTGCTGTGTAACTCCGGGTCGGATCTGGCCCGCTCGACCTCGGGCCTGCAGCTACTCTCCGGCAAAATGGTCGACGGCATTATTACCATGAACGCGCTCTCCAGCCTGCCGGAACTGACCACCATAATTGGCGACGCGCCCTGGGTGCAGTGCGCGGAGTATGCCGACACCGGCAGCATCTCCTGCGTCGGGATTAACGACGTTGAGGCGGCTCAGGGGGCGGTATCCCGGTTGGCCGATAGCGGCCGCCGACGCATCGCGCTCATTAATCACGACCTCAGCTATCGCTATGCCCGTCTGCGCGAGCGCGGCTATAAAAGCGTGCTGCACGTGCACGGTCTGGCGTATCAGCAGGTGACCTACGCGCAGGATCTTAGCGCGGCGGCCGGTAAACGGGCGATGGAGCAACTGCTGTCGCAAGACGAGAAGCCCGATGCGGTGTTTGCCGTTTCGGACTCCCTCGCCGCCGGGGCGCTGCGGGCTATCGCCCAGGCCGGACTGCGGGTGCCGGAGGATATCGCGGTGATCGGCTTCGATGGCACCGAGCTGGCGGAAGTGGTCTCCCCGCAGCTGACCACCGTCGAACAGCCCTCCCGGGCGATCGGCCGTACGGCGGTGTCTCTACTGATGAAACGCATCGACGATCCCGACGCTGCCGTCGAACGGGTGATGATGGACTGGCGCGTGATAGACCGCGCCAGCGTCTGAGGATCAGCGGGAGAAGGCGCCGGTCAGCGCGCGAATATCGTTGCCGGTGGGCGTTTGATGAATGCGTAAGCCAAACTCATCCACCACAGCGAAGACATGGTCGAAAATATCCGCCTGGATCCCCTCATATTCCGCCCATACCACGGTGTTGGTGAAGCAGTAGATCTCGATCGGCAAGCCGTTGGCATCCGGCGCCAGCTGGCGCACCATCAGGGTCATATCCTGGCGGATGCGCGGATGATGGCGTAAATACTCCTGCAGATAGGCGCGGAAGGTGCCGACATTGGTCATCCGCCGCTCGTTGAGGATCGATTGCTCCCCGGCGTACTGCTGGTTCCAGGCGCTAATCTCCTCGTGGCGTGAATCCATATAGGGTTTAAGTAACTTCGCCCGGATCAGGCGCTGCTGCTCCTGTTCATCAAGAAAATGAATGCTGGTGGTGTCGATGTTAAGGCTGCGTTTGATGCGGCGGCCGCCGGAGGCCGACATGCCGCTCCAGTTTTTAAAAGAGTCGGAGACCAGCGACCAGGTCGGAATGGTGGTGATGGTATTGTCCCAGTTGCGCACCTTGACCGTGGTGAGGCCGATATCGATCACCGCGCCGTCGGCGCCGTACTTCGGCATCTCCAGCCAGTCGCCAAGCTTGAGCATATCGTTGGCAGAGAGCTGGATACCGGCCACCAGACCGAGGATCGGATCTTTAAACACCAGCATCAGCACCGCGGCCATCGCGCCGAGCCCGCTAATCAGGATCGCTGGCGACTGACCTATCAGTAGCGAAATAATCAGAATGCCGATAATAATCGCCGTCACCAGCTTAATTCCCTGGAATATGCCCTTCAGCGGCAGCTGTGAGGCGGCGGGAAATTTCTGCGCCAGCTTTAAAATGACATCCAGCAGCGAGAAGAAGGACAGCATGGCATATATCATCACCCATAGCTGGGCCACGGTGGTTAATATTTCCGCGGCCTCGCTGCCTTTTTGCAGCCACAGCACCGCCTGGACGTTGACGATGATCCCCTGCAGGGTAAAGGCCAGTCGGTGAAAGAGTTTATTCTGCGTGATGATTTGCAGCCACAGATGGCTGCTGGCCAGCGCCCGTTTTTCAAATGCGCGCAGGACCACTTTGTGCAATATCAGATGCACGACCACGGCGGTGAACAAGATAATGCCGAAGATAATCATCAGCGAGCGGGTGGGGGTTATTTCGATTCCTAAGGCGGCAATTTGCGATATTAATTCCTGCATAACGTCTCCTGAATATCCAGCGGGTATGATGACCGCTGGATAGCTATTATGCAAATTACCGCCGCCGGTATTACGAGGCCACCGTCGCCGGCTGTCGGTTGAGATGATGGCGTAGCCACAGCGCTATCGCCCCCAGCAACAGCATCATGGCCACCTCGACCAGCAGAAAATCAATCAGCGCCTGCGGATAGTTGCCGCCGCCGCGACGGGCCAGCGCCAGGAACAGCGAACCAAGGATAGCCGGTCCGAGACCGAGGGTCGCCTGCTGCAGGGTGCTGAGGATTGCGCTCCCGGCCCCGGCGTCGCTGGCGCTGATATCGCGCATACCAATCCGATAAAAGCTGTTGACGATCAGCGCCTGGCCATAGCCGATCAGCGCCGTGGCGGGGACCAGCGTCAGGGCGTTGGTGGCGACGCCGAAGCGGGAGAAGGTGGCGCACAGCAGCAGGAGACCGGCGATCTGCACCGTCAGACCGGTCAGCAGGATCCGCCCCATGCTGTAGCGGGCGATAAGCCGCGGGGCATACAGCGCCGAAATAAAATAGGCCACGCCGAGGGCGATAAAGCTATTGCCGGACTGCCACGGCGCCATCCCCAGCCCCTCCTGCATGGTCAGCGCCATGCAGAACATAAAGCCGGACCAGGCGCTGAAAAACAGCAGGGCGATGGCCATCCCGAAGCGGATGCTGGTCAACTGCAGCAGACGCGGCGGCAGCAGAGGATGGTCGCCACGCTGCTGCTGGCGCAGGGCGCTCTGACGCATGGCGAACAGCAGCGGCAGGACCGCCACCAGCATCAGCTGCAGCCACAGCGGCCAGTGCAGCTCCGGACCGAGGGCCATCGGGAACAGCAGGCAGCAGAGGATCAGCGCGAGGTACAGCGTGCCCTGCCAGTCAATCCGCGACGGCGTCTCGCGACGGGTTTCCGGCACATAGCGGCGGCTCAGAGCCAGCACCAGCAGGCAGATCGGCACATTGATAAAAAAGGCGTTGCGCCAGCCCAGCCCGGCGATGTCCGCCGACACCAGCCAGCCGCCGCCCATCTGACCGACGATAAAGGCGATCCCGCCGATCCCGCCATACAGGCTGATGGCCCGGGCGTGGGCGGGGCCTTTGAGGGTGACGTGCAGGGTCGCGAGGATCTGCGGCACAATCAGCGCCGCCCCGGCGCCCTGCAGGGTGCGGGCCGCCAGCAGGGCGCCGATGCTGTTCGCCATCCCGCACAGCAGGGAAGCGATGCCAAAGAGGGCGACGCCCCACATAAACAGGCGCCGGCGGCCATAGTTATCGCCAAGCTTACTGCCCATCGCCAGGCAGACGGCAAAGGCGACGCCGTACAGCGCGACGATAAGCTCCAGCTGCGTGGCGCTGGCCGCCAGGGTGTGGGTGATGGCGTCCAGCGCCACATTGGTGATCGAGGTATCAATAAGCGGCAGCATCTGGCCGCTCAGCAGCAGCAACAGACCGGCGCGGCCGGGTGAAACAGCAGACGTATTCATGGGATTCTCCATTGCGTCATTCAGCAGACCGACGTAGCATTACCGATAAATTAAACGGGTACCAGTTCCTGTCTATACTGGTATTGGCACTACTATGCTGGAGGGGTGATGACCACGATGCCGCAACGGGAGTCGACGATCGCCGTGCCGGACGATCGACGCAAACAGCTGGGGGCCTTTCTGCGCGCCCGCCGTGAAAGCCTCGATCCGCAGCGCCTGGGGTTGCCCCGGGTGGGCCGCCGGCGCACGCCGGGTCTGCGCCGGGAAGAGGTGGCGATGCTCGCCGACGTCGGCGTTACCTGGTACACCTGGCTGGAGCAGGGGCGGGAGGTGAATCCGTCGGAGGCGGTGCTGGTGGGGGTGGCGAATGCCCTGCAGTGCAGTCCGCTGGAGATCCGGCATCTGTTCGTGCTCGCCGGGCTGACCCCGCCGGAAGCCACCCAGGTGACGGTGTGCGAAGGCATCAGCCCAGGGACCCGCCGGATGCTGGACAGCCTGATGCCGCAGCCGGCCAGCATTCAGAAACCGAACTTTGATATTGTGGCGTGGAACGACAGCTTCTGCCGCCTGATGGGCATCGATTTCGCCACCCTCCCGGAAGAAGATCGCAACTGCATTTATCTCTATCTGACCCATGAGACCTGGCGCAGCCGGATCGAAAATCGCGATGTGCTGCCGACCTTCGTCTCCTATTTCCGCGCCGCGATGGCCGAGCACCGCGGCGATCCGGCGTGGGAAAACAAACTGGCGCGCTTTTTCGCCGCCTCGTCGGAGTTTGAAGCGCTGTGGCATCAGCGCTACGAGGTGCGCGGCGTGGAAAACCAGATTAAACATTTTAACCACCCGCAGCTCGGGCGATTCAGCCTGCAGCAGATGTACTGGTATTCGGCGCCGCGCAACGGCTCGCGCCTGCTGGTCTACCTGCCGATGGACGAGGCGGGCGAGCAGGCGCTGGCGTGGCTGGACCAACATTAATCACAAGGAATCAGATGGCTGGCAATATGCCATCTTCGGGTATTGCCCGGCCGGCGCTGCTGGACGGTTCCCTCTCCCTCCGGGAGTAGGGGGGAAGGCAAAGCCCTGCCGGGAAGTCTTTTATGTTATCTGTGGCTTCAGCGCACATTGCGCTCCCGGTTAGTCTTCTGCGTTATGTCACTCATGGCGCAGGGAGCGCACAGGGGGCGGCCAGTCGCCGCCGCCCCCTGTACCCCCGGGCTCCGGCCAGCAACATCGCCGCTGCGCGGTACCTTCGACTTATCCCTGCAGGCTTCGGGTCGGGCCGAGGCAGCGTCCGTGCAAAACACGGCCCTCAGCCCGCATCCATGCGGGCTGCCCCGGCCTTCCGGGAACGTCTCAGCGATGTTGAGGCCGCAACACCGGCAGTTTCAGTCGCACAAGTGGGTAAGTTAACGGCTGGCTGCTACGGACCGTAGGCCGGGTAAGGCGCCAGCCGCCACCCGGCAATAAAGCGGCTCCGTGCCTGATATCATGCTCGGCGGCGCTGCGCTTACGCGGGCTTACGGTAAGGAGTAACAATCTGATATATAAATGGTTAAGTAGGCCGGGGAGGGCGACAGCCGCTGCCCGGCAGAAAGGCGAGCATATTAGCGAAAACAGGTTTGTCATCAGTCTCAAGGAATGCCTATGAACGTAACCCGAAAAGAGCAGCGCATTATTCAGCGCGCGCTGAATGCCTGGCAGGCCAGCGGGGAGTTAACCCCCTCGGACAGCCAGCGGCTGGCGCAAACGATGCGCGTCTCCCCCTTCGACTGGCGGCGCCTGAGTCGCTATGCCTTCTGGACCGCGCTGGCCTGTGTGCTGATTTCCCTGGGCAGTCTGTTCGCCGACAGCGAGCTGGTGGCGTGGCTGCTGAGCCTGTTCAGCCACTCGGCGCTGATGCGGATCCTGCTGCCTGCGCTGCTGGCAGTCGCCTGCTACGGCTGGGGTTTTCGTCGCCAGCGGCGGGAGACGCAGTGGCACTACAGCACCGAGGCGATTTTGTTTCTGGGCGTCGTCTTTACCGCCGTGGCGCTATGGCAGCTTGGCGAACGGCTGGATAACGGCAGCGGCCATATCGCACCGCTGTTTCTGGCCGGATGCGTGATTTACGGCGCCATCGGCTATATTGCCCGCTCCGGGCTGGTGTGGCTCTTTTTTCTGCTGGCGCTGGGCAACTGGTTCGGCGCGGAAACCGGCTACGTCTCGGGGTGGGGCGCCTACTGGCTGGGCATGAACTACCCGATTCGCTTCGTCCTGTTCGGCGGCGCGCTGCTGGCGCTCTGCTACGGCGCGCAATCCCTGCTTCGCCAGCGGCAGCTGTTTACCGTCAGCAAGGCGATGGGCCTCACGTACCTGTTTATTGCGCTGTGGATCCTGTCGATTTTCGGCAATTACGACGCAGACAGCTGGTACCAGGTGAGCCAGGCGCGACTCCTGCCGTGGGGGCTGCTGTTTGCCGTAGCGGCCGGCGTCTGCATTTTTATCAGCCTGAAAACCGATGACGGAATGCTGCGCGGCTTCGGACTAACCTTCCTGGCGATCAATCTCTATACCCGTTTCTTTGAGTTTTTCTGGAACGGGATGCACAAGGTGCTGTTTTTCCTGATCCTTGCCGTCTCGCTGGCGGTGATTGGCCGCTATGCCGAGCGCATCTGGCATGCGGGGAACGTTAAGCCATGAAAAATTAAGCGTTTTTAAAGAAGTGTGGCTGGCGGCAGCGACGTCCTGCGCGAATTGTCGTATAAGCGAATTTTACGCTTTTGACAGGGGAGCGAGATGAATAAGGAGTCGATTTTTCGCCAACTAGAACAACGGATCGCCGGGCGAGCGCTGACGGCGGAAGCGCTGGGCGAGTTTAACGCTATGGCCATCGCCGATAGCTTGAAGCAAAAACGCAGCATCATCAGCCATCATCTGAATAATCTCCATCGCGAGCAGCGGGTGGTCAAAGTGAACGGTCGCCCGGTGCTGTTTTTACCCGTTACCGTTCTGCGCGATCATCACCGCCTGGCGGTTCGGCACGGCGAATACGCCTCCATTCAGGCGCTGTGCGCGGATCGTCAGGATAGTCTGGCGCAGCTGATTGGCGCGCAGGGCAGCCTGCAGGAAGCATTGCGCCAGTGCAAGGCTGCCATCAGCTACCCTGGCGCAGGTCTGCCGCTGCTGCTGCGGGGCCCTACTGGCACCGGGAAAAGTTTTCTAGCTCGCCAGCTCTGGCACTACGCAATAGATGAAGGTATTTTACCTGCCGATGCGCCTTTTACCGTATTTAACTGCGCCGAGTACGCGAATAATCCAGAACTACTGACCTCGAAGTTATTTGGTCATGCGAAGGGGGCCTTTACCGGCGCCGATAAGGCCGTTCCTGGTCTTATCGAGACCAGCAACGGCGGGGTGTTGTTTATCGATGAGGTTCATCGGCTGCCGCCCGAAGGCCAGGAAAAGTTGTTTCATTTTATGGATAACGGTAGCTGGCGCCGGCTGGGGGAGAGCGCCGACGAGCGCAGCGCCACGGTGCGGCTAATTTTTGCTTCAACCGAGGATCTGGAAAAACACTTCCTGGCGACCTTTATTCGCCGTATTCCGGTGATTGTAAAAATTCTGCCGATCGCTGAACGCGGCCAATTCGAGCGGCTGGCGTTTATCCACCACTTTTTCCGCCGTGAAGCCCAGCGTTTGAACCACGATCTGGAGCTGGATGGCGAAATCGTCAGCCAGCTAATGCGTGAAACGCTTGAAGGAAATGTCGGTGGGCTGGAAAATTTGATTCGCAATATTTGCGCCAGCGCCTGGACATTTGGCGAACGTGATAGCGGTCTTTTACATATAAAAGCGGGTTTGCTGCCCGACCGATTACTGGCGGATGCGCCTTTTACCCTTCAGCAAAATAGCGAGCGGGTTATGATTTACCGCGATGGCGACGCGCAGCCTCTTTTTTCTGGTCGTCACCATGAATACCAACGGCTAACGGAAAATATTTGTAGCCTGTGCGAGGAGTTGGCTCAGGATAATATTAGCGTGCGGACCTTTGAAAAGCTTATTTATCAGAACGTGACGCTCTATCTTGATGCGCTGATGAATCAGGAGAGTACGGTCTCTCTGCAGGACAAACGGCTGCGCTTTATTGAAGATGTGGGCAAAGCAATCGCTGTCAATTATGACCTTCAGCTAAATGTCGAATTCGCTTATCTTACCGGCCGCTACCTCACCAGCCTCCCTCTGGCGCCGCGCAGCGTTGCTGAGCCCGTGCGTCTGGTGATGCAGCGCTGGCTGGACTCCTCGGCGGGGCTGGCGCAACGCATCGCGGAGAAACTACTGGATGTCGTCAATAATAAATACGATCTGCTCATCGATACGCTTGACCGTCTGGCGATTACCGCCATTGTCAGTAATGCTATCGATGCGACCAGCGGCGGAAAAGTGAAAGCGCTGATAATCGCCCACGGTTATTCGACCGCCAGCAGCATTGCCGGCGTTGCCAACCGCCTGATTGGCGAGAAGATCTACCAGGCCATGGATATGCCGATGGAGGTGGCGTTTAACGATGTCAGTCGCGCCGTGGTTGATTATCTCCAGCATACGGACACGCGTGCGGGTGTGATGGTGCTTATTGATATGGGCTACACCAAGGAGATTGCCGATGCGCTTTTGTCGGTGATTAACGGCCCGCTGGTAGTGGTGGATAACGTCACGACCCGCATGGCGCTGAACGTTGCCAGCGAGATCGCGTTGGGAAAAAACATCGAACAAATCGCCGAAGAGATCGTGCCGCTTAATCAGTCGCGTTGGGATGTGTTCTGGCCCGCAGAAAAAAAAGAGCGTGTGCTGCTGGTGACCTGTATTACAGGTATCGGTACCGCATTTAAATTTAAAAATCTGATGGAGAAGAGCCTGCTCAACGATTTTGATATTAACATCATCGCCTGCGAGTATACGCGCTTAAAAAACAGTCGTACGGCGGTATCGTTGCTCCACCAGTATGAAGTTATTGCGGTCGTGGGTACCCACGACCCGCAGCTGGCCGGAGTGCCCTGGGTTGGCATTGAGGAACTACTTGGCGAGCAGGGGCATCGACATCTGAGTCAGCTCTTAAGCGGCTATCTTAATGAAAAGCAAATTGCGCTGATTAATAAAAATATGGTTCGTGAGTTTTCACTGCATAACGTTGTCAACTCTCTGACGATACTGAATGCTGGAAAAACCATGGGCCATATCGAAACCATTATCGCTGAGTGGCAAAATACGCTTGGTTTTCATTTTAATAATAACTTAATTATCAGTTTATATGTGCATCTCAGCTGTATGATTGAGCGTCTGGTAATGCGTAATGAAATTAGCCATTATAAAGATCTTGAGCAATTTACCAGCCAGCATGGCGAATTTATTGCCATGGTGAATCACTCGTTCCAGCGCCTGAAAATACTCTATAACGTGGCGCTACCGGTAGCGGAAATTGGCTATATTCACGATATTTTTGAATTACGTATTGAAGATTTTAGCTGGTAATCCTCAACGCAGCCCCGGAGAATTACGCCGGGGCTGGCAGGCGGTTAGCGAATCAATATTCGACTTTCCACATATAGCGGCGGGTGGTCAGCGGGTGGTTGCGAGCGGTGGCCAGCGCCAGGTTGTAAACATCCAGTACGCAGTTGTGCAGCAGGCCGCAGAAATATTCGCGCACGCTGGCGTGCAGTGCGTCGATTCCCACCTTTTCCACGTCAATAATCTGCAGTTTTCCCTGGTAACGTTCGATAAAGCGGATCGCGCGATCATCCAGCGGGCGGGTGCGGCCGCTGCTTTTTAATAAAATAAACGGCGTTCCCGTTTCGGTAATCTCAAAGGGGCCGTGGAAATACTCGCCGCTGTGGATGCTGGCGGAGTTAATCCACTGCATCTCCAACAGAATACAGATGGATTCCTGATGCGCGGCGCCGAATGAGGGGCCGCTGCCCATCATGTAGATGACCTTTTCGGTCTTCCAGGCTTCGGCAAAATGGCGCGCATCCGCCTGAACCTGCTGCTGAGCGCCGCGTACCACGGATTCAAAACTGGCAAAGGCGCTGACCATCTCATCGTAATGGGCGTATCCCTCAGTTTGTGCAAGTACTTCCAGCGCCAGCCACAGGCTGTATGCCGCTTTTTGCTGCGTCGGATCGACGGTTTCGGGATAGCGCGCCCAGCAGTATTCAATAGTGTAATCGCTGTGTTCGCACAGCGGCGTGCCGGGGGTATATACCAGTCCAATAGTGGCGGCGCCTTTCTGACGCGCGATGCGGGCGGCTTCCACCGTTTCAGCGGTGTTGCCCTGCTGCGAGGCGAGGATCACTACGCTGTTTTTACCTAACGCGTTCGGCGTCGCATGGACAAATTCATTACTGGTAACATAGCCGACGGCCAGCTTTTTAGCTTCACAATCGAGAAAATATTTCCCCGGCCAGAAACCGGTTAATGAACCACCGCAGCCAACAAACCATACGCGCTCAATGTGCTGCTTAGATAAAATATCGCGAATAATAGTATGTGCGTTTTGATGAGCTATAGACATATTGGTCTCCTTGGGATGTAACGGGTCCTCCGCTGAATAGCGGATAACTTTTACTATGCGTCAATTAATTGAGTTGTTTACTTTTCATTTTCTGGTGGAACTGCGGATCCTTCGGTATTGCGGGATCGATGCCCTTCACTGGCGGCAGTCGGGCACAAACCATTTGTAACGGAATAATATATTCAAAGACCGCAAAGTCGGGATCGTTAATAAATGCGAAGGGCATATTTTTGCCGTTATTTTCGACTTGTGGACCAATGCGATAAATATGCTGAGTCCAGCCGCCAAGTATTTCCGCCAGGCGATCCTGACGCTCATCGGGAAACGGATCGAGCATGATCAGGGTAGAGCGCTCGTCGAAGGCGTTATAGATCCCGTGGATGAACTCCTCAAATTCGTAACCGGCAACCGGACAGCGTAGCGTTTCAAGCATCTTTAGCGCACCTTCCTGAACGGTGCCAAACAGCCTTGCCGGACCGGTCAGGCGAATGTCCGCGCTGTCGATAAGCGGTCGGGCATGATTGAGAACCCACGCCTGCGAGGCCTCAATGAGCGTCGGCAAATGATTAAACGTGGTATCCATGCGGATGAGTAGCGCCTTGCGCTCCTCATCGCTCAGGCGCCGCTGGCGACTGGCGACAGCAAGCCCCAGCAGCATCAGATTAAGTATGGTGCAGTGATACCCTTTGGTTTTGGCGCCAGCCCGCTCTTCTCCACAGGGTACTGTTAAGACCAAATCTGCCGCCCGGTCGATAACGGCTGGCGCTTCCCCGGCCATGGAAGCGGTAAGATGCCCGGCTGCCCGGGCGCGTTCCATTGCGGCGAGGGTAGAGAGGCTGCCGCCTCCCTGAGAAATGCCGATGACCAGCGCTTTGTCGCTGAGGGTCAGCGCCGAATCATCCAGCAGAAAAGGCCAGTAGACATCAACGGGTAGCCCGCACCACTGCTGCATAAACGAGCGGGCGGTCAGCGCGCCGTGATAAGAGGTACCGGAGCCGGTCAGGATAATACGCGTGATGCCGCGCTCCGTTAGCGCTTTTGCCGCCTGCCAGAGGTCTTCCCGCGTCTGCGTCAGCATAGCGAGCAGACAGGCGGGTGTTTCATTCATATAGTCTTCTACGTGCATGGGTGATATTCCTCTTCTTAAAGCAGGCCTAGCGCGCTGGCCGCCATGCCAAACGCGACGGTTCCTAGCAGGATCCAGTTAATATTGACTCCCTTGCGGATCAACTTGTACATCCCAAGGGTGAAAAGCAGCGGCAGCAGCGAAGGAAGTATTTTGTCAATAAACTCCTGCGCCTTCATGGTGGTCTGCCCGGCGGTAAAGCTGAGCGGGGTGGTGATATCTATCATGCTGGCGGTCATCGCGCCGACGACCATGAGGCCAACAATTGATGCGATATAGGTCACCCGGTCCATAAGGCCGCTTTGGTAAATTCTCATCAGCCAGGTCGTACCCGCCCGGTAGCCGAGCTTCAGGCCATACCAGCGGCACAAAAGATGCGGCAGGTTATAAACTAACAGCGCCAGTATCGGTCCCAGCAGGCTGCCCTGCTGGGCGAAATAGATACCCATCCCGGCGGCGATAACCTTTAATGATCCCCAGAATATGGAGTCGCCGATGCCCGCCAGCGGCCCCATCAGGCTGGTTTTAATCGCGTTTATCGACTCCTCATTAAATTCGGGGTTACGCTGGTTCTCTTCTTCCATGGCAATCGACAGGCCGAAGATAAAGGTCGAGAGATGGGGCGTGGTGTTAAACAGCACCAGATGACGCTGCAGGGCGCGCCCCAGCTCCGTTGGGTCCTGATAGATGCGCTTCAGGGCTGGCGACATTGCGAAGGCATAGCCCATATGCTGCTGGCGCTCGTAGTTCCAGGAGCCCTGTAGCGTAAAGGAGCGCCAGAACACGCTGCGTAAATCGCGGGCGGTGATGCGGCTTGCATCATCGCTTTGCGGCTGGGTAGCGCCAGTCACAGTTTGCGTCATTTCGCTCATGATTAGCTCTCCTGCTGCTTAAGATTAAGGAACTGGCTGATGATAAATGCCAACACCACAGCGAACAGCGCGATGGCGATAATATCCAATTTGGTATATGCCGCTATCAGAAATCCCAGACCGAGGTACGGCATCAGTTTGCTGCTGAGCATCATGCTGATCAGCAGGGCGAAGCCGAGCGCTGGCAGGATCTTACTGGCGACGATCAATCCATTGGTTATCACCGGCGGAATGGCCTCCAGGAACCAGCTTACCGCCGAAGAACCAAGCAGAATGGCAAAAAATACCGGTAGAAATCCGTTTAAAAAATAGAGTAGCGTCGGACCGGCGAGGTGCATCAGGCCGACCATTCGGGTATTACCCTGTGCCGCATAGCGGTCCGCCAGATGACCAAAGCGGGCGTTCACCACGCGCACCAGGATTCCCAGCGTCTGCGCCAGCATTGAGACAGGGATGGCGATGGTGAGCGCAGCCTCTGGACCACGACCGGACATGATCGAAAACGCGGTGGCCAATACGGAGCCGGTCACGATATCTGGCGGGTGCGCGGCGCCGATGGCGACGTTGCCGAGGAAAATAAGCTCCAGCGTAGCGCCAATCAGAATCCCCTCATGTAAATTACCGCAGACCAGACCGGTGAGGGCGCACATCACCAGCGGTCGATCGATCATTGATACCCCAAGCAGGCGGCCATCAAGTATCCCCAGGGCAGCGATCAGTCCGAGTAACGTTGCGGTGAGCAACATAGTGACCTCCGAAGTTAAAGTTGGTCGTTAAGGAGTTCAGCCGAGTGGGCGGGTACCTGACGCATCTCCAGCCGAATACCTTTTTCTTTTAGCGCTCTGCTATGGGCGATTTCCTCTTCGGTCAGATAGATGGCCTTGCCGAATTGTCTTGCCCCTTCCTTCTGTGGCAGACCGCCGTAATTAATTGCGCTAATTCCCGGGACTTTTTCCACTAGCGCGAGGGTTTCCGCAGTATTGCCAAGGACCACCATGACTTTTTTATGATCCAACTTGCCGCTGTTAAGCTTTTCCGCCGCCTGTTCAACGGTGGCGATGTCCAGCGTGACGCCCGCTGGCTTTGCCAGGTTAAGCGACATCGTAATGAAGGCATCCGCCGCGGCTTTGGCGTTGGCGACGATGATATGGTCGATATCCAGCGCTCGGGTCCAGGCAAAAACCACCTGGCCGTGCAGCAGCCGATAATCAATGCGCACGAGTTTAATCATGAGATTCTCCCTGTGGGTCAGAGGATGGTTGTGTTATTAGAGGATTGATGAAAACAATGGATTCACGCGCCGCGCTGGTGGCGTAGATAATCGCGGCCTCGGTAGTGGCTTCTTCGCACAGCAGAAACTCCAGCAGCAGAGTCAGATTGATGCCGGCGACCACGAAAACGTTGCGATGTCGCATCAAGACGCTCACGGCGCTATTGTTGATACTGCCGCCAAGCAGGTCGGTGAAGATCACCACTTCATCACCATTCGCCTGGACGATGAGATGCTCCAGGGTTTGCTCCAGCTGTTCGGTGGTCACGATATCTTCGTCATAGGCGCAGACCGGGATAACGCCGTGTTCGTCGCCAATCAGCAGCGACAAACTGTTCACCAGTCCGCGAGCAAAATGGCCGTGGCTGGCCACATAGATATGTTTCACCCGGTTTCTCCTTCATCCAGATAGCGGTATCTGTTAAGAGCAAAGGGCGTGCCAGAAATGAAAAGTATTATTTATCAATTAATTAAATCGTCTGGTTCACACTAAAGTCGTTATTCCTGGCACAAGCGGGATTATGAGCGCCAGAAACTTGGCACAAACGGCAGAAAAGAGGGGGAAAGAGTGGGTGAAGAAAGTCCCGGGCGAGACGCTGCTGCGCCATGGCCCGGGCGTTCCCGGCAGAAGGGAATTAAATCTCGGTAATGGTCGTCGACTGCGGCAGACGCGACTTCGGCAGGGTAGCGTTGAAATCTTCTACGCTATGGTGGCCGACCGGGACCACCACCAGGCTGGTGTAGCCCTGGGCTTTCAGGTCAAATTCCTCATCGAGGATCGCAAAATCGACCCCTTCAATCGGCACGGCGTCGAGACCCATCGCCGCTACGCCCAGCAGGAAATTGCCGACGTTGAGATACACCTGCTTTGCCATCCACTGATCGTCATCTTTCAGCTCTTTGCGGTGCATATCGGCAAAGAAAGTACGACCCTTGTGGTTAGCGGCTTTTGCGTCCGGGGTGGCGAAACGGCCATCGGCCTCTTCCTGATCCACCACGCGCTGCAGCCAGGCGTCGTCCATCGCGGTTTTCGCGCAGAACACCACCACGTGCGAGGCGTCGAGAATTTTACGTTCGTTGAACACGTAGGTGCCGCTGGCGGCTTTCGCCACGCGAGCTTTCCCTTCATCGGTGCTGGCGACAATAAAGTGCCACGGCTGGGAGTTGGTGCTAGACGGGCTGTACTGCAGCAGCGTTTTCAGCTGTTCCGCTTCCCCGGCAGTCAGCTTTTTCGTGGCGTCAAAGGCCTTGGTGGAATAGCGCTTCAAAGCGACCGATACGATATCCATAACTCTTCCTCACAGTTTACAGCACCTTACCGGTGCGTTCAGGAGAGGAAGAGTACAGCGAAGATCGCAAAATGATAAGGGTGAAAAATGCGATAACACTTATCGCATTTGGCTGAAAATCAGCGCGGACGCAGGCGCTGCTGCGCCTTTTTACTCAGCTTGTTCACCACCTGATGCCACGAATCGTCAATCAGCTCGGCCAGCAGATCCTCGCTGATATCCTCTCCTGGCACCACCGTGATCCAGTGTTTCTTGTTCATATGGTAGCCGGGTTCGATACTGCGATAAATTTGCTGATTCAGCAGCGACTTCTGCGGCTCGGCCTTGAGATTGACCAGCGCCCGCCCGCGAATAGTCATGGTGATCATAAAGATGCGGCCGTCGACCTTAAACACGTCGTACTCTGGCCCAAAGGGCCAGCAGTGTTCGGTAAACGGGTAGGTCAGGGCGATACGGTGAGCGCAGGGATGCAGTGTTTCCGGCGTCATTAGGCGTCCGCCTCATGCAGGGCGTGCCACATGGCTTCAAAGCCGAGGGCGATAATCTCCCGGGCGCGCTGCGGATCGTGGCTGGCGAATTCGATGGTGGTTTCCGCCAGCGACAGAAACAGGGCGTCGCCAAAGGCGCGGTACGCCTCGCTGAGGAATATCTCTTTCACCGACAGCTGGCACATTTCGTTGAGCTCCGGAAAGCTCTCTTTTACCTGGCGGCGGGTTTCGTCGGTGATGCGCTCGCTGAGCGCCATCCGGCGGATCGCTTTGTGCTCCATCGGGTTGCGCACGCCCCAGTCGATATAGCTGTTCCAGATATTGCGCGCGTTCTCTTTCGGGCGCTTCTCGTCCGGATCCAGCCCGGCGATCATTGTGCGCACCAGGCGCAGCTTAATCGCGAGGTACAGCTCGTTGAGCAACTCATCCTTGGTGGCGAAATAGCGAAACAGCGTTCCCTCGGCCACACCGGCGCTGCGGGCGATGGCCGACGTCGAGGCGGCTATGCCGGACTGGGCGAAAGCCGCGGTGGCAGCTTCCAGTAACGCTTGCTTTTTATCTTCACTCTTTGGACGAGCCACTACTTTTTTCCTCACGCAGGTTTAAACAAACCGCCGATCTTGGCACGTCTGACCAGGTCGCTGCAACGGCGGAACGCAAAAATTGAAAATCGTCTTGACGACTTTCATCGCTTTCCTAATAATGAGTGCGTACTCACTCATAATCAAGTTATATCATAAAGCCTCCGGGATGGGGGCTTTTGTCTGGTCAGGATATGAACCGTGTCACTTTCAGCGTGGTCGCCATCATGTTACTCGCAGCAGCAACGACATTGCCGTTTGTTCTTAATGCCGGTTTTGGTAAGGCGCCGCAGGGAGCACAGCTTAGCCAGGTGGAAGCGTCTCCCCACTACCGGGACGGCCAGTTCCATAACCAATTGCCCACGCCAGGGTTCACCGGGCAGAAAAATATGCTGGCGGCGTGGTGGGATTTCCTGATGACCAAACGGGAAAACGCCCGTCCCGCGCAACCGCTGCCGCTGGTGAAGACCGATCTGGCGACGCTGCCCCTCGGGCAGGACGTGATGGTCTGGCTCGGCCACTCCTCCTGGTACCTGCAGCTGGCGGGAAAACGCATCCTGATCGACCCGGTGTTCAGCGATTACGCGGCGCCGTTCTCCTTTATCAATAAAGCCTTCCCCGGCGACTATCCGTGGCGGGCGGAAGGGATGCCGGAGATCGATCTGCTGATCATCTCCCACGATCACTACGACCATCTGGATTACGCCACCATTCGCGCCTTACTGCCGAAAATTAAGCGGGTCATTACGCCGCTGGGGGTCGGATCGCATCTGCGCTACTGGGGAATGGACGGGGCGCTGATTACCGAAGCGGACTGGCAGCAGGCGGTACCGGCCAGCGACGAGCTCACCGTCCACGTGCTGCCGGCGCGGCACTTTTCCGGCCGCGGGCTGAAGCGTAACCAGACGCTGTGGGCCAGTTTTCTGTTCGTTACCCGGCAGCAAAAGATTTATTACAGCGGCGACAGCGGGTATGGGCCGCACTTTAAAGCGATAGGCGATGAGTTCGGTCCGGTCGATCTGGCGATCATGGAGAACGGGCAGTATGACCAGGACTGGAAATATATCCACATGATGCCGGATGAAACGGCTCAGGCTGCCGACGATCTGCGCGCTCGCGCGGTGCTGCCTGGGCATGCAGGACGATTCGTTTTGGCGAAACACAGCTGGGATGAACCGTATCAACGGCTGGCGGCTGCCAGCGAAGGAAGGGCCTGGCGTCTGCTGACGCCTGTGCAGGGCGAGCCGGTGTGGGTCGCCGATAAGACGCAATCATTTAACGCCTGGTGGCGCTAAGCGCCAGTGCAGTATCAGAGGAGAGAGCATATGACGATTTCCGCTCAGGTGATTGATACTATCGTCGAGTGGATTGATGATAACCTGCATCAACCGCTGCGTATTGATGATATCGCTCGCCATGCCGGGTATTCGAAATGGCATCTGCAACGGCTGTTTTTACAGTACAAAGGGGAGAGCCTGGGGCGCTATATTCGCGAAAGGAAGCTGCTGCTGGCCGCCCGCGATCTGCGCGACACCGATCAGCGGGTCTACGATATCTGCCTGAAGTATGGCTTCGATTCGCAACAGACCTTTACCCGCGTCTTCACCCGGACCTTCAATCAGCCGCCGGGCGCCTACCGCAAAGAGAACCACAGTCGCGCCCACTGAGGCGCGCCTCTCCTGGTTTACCGCTCGAGGGAAAACCAGCGACGCCACACCCAGCGCAGCACCAGATACTCAATGGCGCCCAGCGCTAAGAACCACAGACAAAACAGCACCGTATAGAGCTGGTTGAGATCCATCATATGGAATGTCTCAACCAGCTTTTGCGCCAGCGTCAGGCCCAGCGAAGGCGCGGGCAACAGCAGACAGGAGAGCAGGGCCAGCAGTAAGATCCCGGCGGCGGAGAGCAGCGTTTCCAGTGGATGTTTCATGTCATGTTAATCATCAGTTAAAAAAACATATTGTCCGGTAAAATAATGCTTAACGCAATATGCTTTGTTTTTTTACTCGCTATAACACGACTATTTTAAATATTATCGCCTGCCTTTCGCTCTCATGTTAATTAATCTGAAATAATTTGTAATTAAGTTAATTGCAGCCGGGTGTAAATTAACGTCATTATTATGCCAGCGCTTTTACAAAACTGTAAGTGCTATATCCCACCAGCGTAGCAATGATGATAGCTAACGCGATGTACAGCGCCAGACGGCGCCCGCGGTAGATTCCAAACATATTTTACCTCGTTTAGTTTTGGTTTATTAATATTCTGTAATAGTTGGTTTGTGGAATTAACTTATCACAAAATTTTTATTTTGCGAAAAATTTAGACTTGTATTAGTTCACATTTTTATCGGCATTTTTGCCCTCTTTTACTTCATTGGCCAGGAATGATTTCAGGCTTTCCGACTCACGGAATTTATAAGGAAAATGTAAATTGACCAAGATGAATAACCCAAAGTTTACGACGCCCTCGGGCGACACCGCGCCACGGCAGGTCTGGCAGCAGACCGTTGACGCAGTGCTGGCGCAGACCAAAAGCCAGGCCGCTGGGTTAAGTTCCGCAGACGCCGCCGAGCGCCTGAATACCTGTGGGCCGAACGCGCTGCCGGAAAAGAAAGGCAAACCGGGTTGGCTGCGCTTTCTCGCCCACTTTAACGACGTACTGATTTACGTGCTGCTGGCCGCCGCGGCGCTGACCGCCATCATGGGGCACTGGGTCGATACCCTGGTGATCCTCGGCGTGACGGTGATTAACGCCCTGATCGGTCATATCCAGGAGAGCAACGCCGAAAAATCGCTGCAGGGGATCCGCAACATGCTCTCCAGCGATGCCCGCGTCCAGCGTAACGGCAAGCATGAGACTATCCCGACGCGCGACCTGGTTCCGGGGGATATCGTTATCCTGCGCGCCGGCGACCGCGTGCCGGCGGATATGCGCCTGATTGAAACCCACAACCTGCGGGTGGAAGAGGCGATCCTCACCGGCGAGTCGACGGTGGTGGATAAAATCACCGACGCGCTGGAGGGCGACCTGCCGCTGGGCGACCGGGTGAACATGGTCTTTTCCGGGACCTCCGTCAGCGCCGGCGGCGGCGTCGGCGTGGTGACCGCCACCGGCGCGCAGACCGAACTCGGCCATATCAACCAGATGATGGCGGGTATTGAGAAGCACCGTACCCCGCTGCTGGTGCAGATGGATAAGCTCGGCAAAGCGATTTTCGCCATTATTCTCGCCATGATGGTGGCGCTGTTTATTTTCAGCCTCGCGCTGCGGGATATCCCGATGGGCGAGCTGCTGCTGTCGCTGATTAGCCTGGCGGTAGCCGCGGTACCGGAAGGACTGCCGGCGATCATCTCGATTATTCTGTCGCTCGGCGTGCAGACGATGGCGCGCAAGCGGGCGATTATTCGTAAGCTGCCGACCGTGGAAACCCTCGGCGCCATGACCGTGGTCTGCTCGGATAAAACCGGCACCCTGACGATGAACGAAATGACCGTCAAAGCGATCATCACCGCCGACTGCTGCTATCGGGTGGAAGGCGACAGCTACGAGCCGCAGGGGCGGATCTTCCTCGAGGGGAGCGATGAGCCCGTGCAGGTTCAGCCCGGCACCGTGCTGGAGACCTGGCTGCGCACCATCGACCTGTGTAACGACAGCCAGCTTACCCAGGATGAGCGCGGTCTGTGGGGGATCACCGGCGGGCCGACCGAAGGGGCGCTTAAAGTGCTGGCGGCGAAAGCGCAGCTCCCGGCGGTGGAGGCCCGTCTGGTGGCCAAGATCCCCTTTGACTCGCAGTACAAATATATGTCGACCCTGCAGCACATCGATGGCGATGCCCGGGTGCTGATCACCGGTGCGCCGGACGTTATCTTCGCCATGTGCCGCGAGCAGATGAGCCGCCACGGCGCGGTGCCGTTCGAGGCGCAGTACTGGGAAGAGGAGATGGCGCGCTTCGCCCGTCAGGGACTGCGGATGGTGGCGGCGGCCTGTAAGCCGGCCAGCCTTGATGCCACCACCCTCAACCATGAGGACCTGCAGGAGGGACTGATTTTCCTCGGCATCGCCGGGATGATGGATCCCCCGCGTCCGGAAGCCATTGACGCCATCCACGCCTGCCAGACCGCCGGCATCCGCGTGAAAATGATTACCGGCGACCACCCGCAGACGGCGATGAGCATCGGCCAGATGCTGGGGATCACCAACAGCAGCCAGGCCATGACCGGCTACCAGCTGGAGCACATGGACGATGCGGCGCTGGCGAAGGCGGCGGTGGAGTACGACATCTTTGCCCGTACCAGCCCGGAGCATAAGCTGCGCCTGGTTAAAGCCCTGCAGGATAACGGCGAAGTGGTCGGCATGACCGGCGACGGCGTTAACGACGCGCCGGCGCTGCGCCAGGCCGACGTGGGTATCGCCATGGGTATCAAAGGCACCGAAGTCACCAAAGAGGCGGCCGACATGGTTTTGACCGATGACAACTTCGCCACCATCGCCAGCTCGGTAAAAGAGGGCCGTCGGGTCTATGACAACCTGAAGAAGACCATCCTCTTCATCATGCCGACCAACCTGGCGCAGGGGCTGCTGATCATCATCGCCCTGCTGGCGGGGAACATTATTCCGCTGACCCCGGTGCTGATCCTGTGGATGAACATGGCGACGTCGGCGACGCTCTCCTTCGGCCTGGCCTTTGAGGCCGCAGAGCGCAACGTGATGAACCGTCCGCCGCGTAAAACCGGCCAGCATGTGATGGATGGTTTCGCCGTGTGGCGAGTGGCTTTCGTCGGGTCGATGATCGCGATTGCCGCCTTTATCCTTGAGGCCTGGCTGGCGCCGCGCGGCCACAGTCCGGAGTTTATCCGCACCGTGCTGCTGCAGATGCTGGTGACGGCGCAGTGGGTCTACATGATCAACTGCCGCAGCAGCGACAGCTTCTCCCTGAGCATGGGTCTGCTGCGCAACAAAGGCATCTGGCTGGTGACCGGCGTCCTGCTGCTGATGCAGCTGGTCATTATCTATGTCCCGCTGATGCAGAGCATGTTTGGTACGGAAGCGCTGCCGCTGCGCTACTGGTTTGTCACTCTGGTCATCGGCGTCGCCATGTTCCTGGTGGTGGAAATCGAGAAGCGTCTGACGCGCCGGTTCCGCAAAACGGCCTGAACAATCTCGCGCGCCTCGCTGCAGGCGCGCGTTACTGTCGCAAGGATCCTCTATGATTAAAACCTTCCGCTTTGCTCTGCTGGCCTGCGGTCTGGTCGGCGGCGCCCTGACGGCGACCGCCGCGCCGGCGGTGCCGGTCCGCGTCGCCACGGTTGAACTGGCTCCTCATGCTGAAGAACGCGCTATCCCCGGGCGAGTCGAGGCGATCCGCGCCGTCGACATTCGCGCGCGCACCGAAGGGGTGATTGTTCAGCGCCACTTCCAGGACGGGCAGTATGTTACCGAAGGCGACCTGCTGTTTACCCTCGACGACGCGCAGCCCCGCGCGGCGCTGGCTCTGGCGCAGGCCGAGCTGAAAAGCGCCGAAGCCTCATTACGTCAGTCGCAGCAGTTGCTCACTCGCTACGAGCGGCTTATCAACAACCACTCCATCAGCCGCAACGACGTCGATACGGCCCGGATGCAGCGCGACGTCGCCGCCGCTGCCGTACAGCAGGCCAAAGCCCGCGTCGAGGCCCAGCAGATTGTGCTCAGCTACACCCGGATTGCGGCGCCGGTGACCGGTCGCGTGGGCCATAGCGCCTTTCACGTCGGGACGCTGGTCAATTCGTCCAGCGGCGTGCTGGTGGACATTGTGCAGTTGGATCCGGTGCGGGTCTCGTTCGCCCTCGACGAAGCCGCGTTTTTCAGCAAAACCGGCCAGCACGCCGATATCCACGCTCTGAAGCAGGCGTGGCTGGCGCAGATTGAGGTTGATGGTAAACGGCGCGACGGGGTGTTGACCTCTATCGATAACCGGATCGACGCCCGCACCGGCAGCGTAGCGGTGCGGGCCGAGTTTGCCAATCCGCAGCACCGTCTGCTGCCGGGGGGCAGCGTGACGATCCTGTTCCGTCCGCAGGAACTGCCGTCGCGAGTGATGGTCCCTGCTGCCGCCGTGCAGCAGGATCCGCAGGGCTTTTTCAGCTGGGTGCTGAAGCCGGACCACACAGCCGGGCAGCGTCGTCTGACCCTCGCGGGGCAGCAGGGGCAGCAGTTTGCGGTCGAGAAAGGGCTGCAGGCGGGCGAGCAGGTGATCACCGACGGCGCGCAGCGGTTGCGCGAAGGCGCCGCGGTGCAGGTGCTGAACTAGCTAAGGAGAAGGGATGCTGACCTTTTTTATCCGTCGTCCGCGATTTGCCATGGTGATCGCGCTGCTGCTGACCTTTGTCGGCGCAGTGTCGCTGAAGCTGATCCCGGTGGAGCAGTACCCGGCGATCACCCCCCCGGTGGTGAACGTCAGCGCCAGCTGGCCGGGCGCCAGCGCGTCAGACGTGGCGGAAGCCATCGCCGCCCCGCTGGAGACCCAGCTCAACGGCGTCGATCATATGCTGTATATGGAGTCCACCAGCTCGGATGAGGGGACGTACCGCCTGAGCATAACCTTCGCGGCAGGCACCGACGCCGACCTGGCGGCGATCGACGTGCAAAACCGGGTGTCGCAGGCGCTGGCGCAGCTCCCGGCGGAGGTGCAGCAGAATGGGGTCCAGGTGCGCAAGCGCGCCAGCAACCTGCTGATGGGGGTGAGCCTCTACTCGCCGCTGGGCACGCTGTCGCCGCTGTTTGTCAGCAACTACGCCAGCACCCAGGTGCGCGAGGCGCTGGCCCGCCTGCCCGGCGTCGGCGAGGTGCAGATGTTTGGCGCCCGGGATTACAGCATGCGTATCTGGCTGCGCCCGGACCGCATGAACGCGCTCAACATCACCACGGATGATGTCGCCCAGGCGCTGCGCGAGCAAAATGTGCAGGGCGCGGCGGGGCAGGTGGGCACCCCGCCGGTATTTAACGGCCAGCAGCAGACGCTGACCATCAACGGGCTGGGGCGTCTGAACGAGGCGGCCAGCTTTGGCGAGATTATCCTCCGCCGCGGCGCGCAGGGGCAGCTGGTGCGCCTCGCCGACGTGGCGACCATTGAGCTGGGCGCCCGCAGCTACAGCTCCGGCGCCCAGCTGAACGGTAAAGCGTCGGCCTATCTGGGGATCTATCCGACGCCCACCGCCAACGCCCTGCAGGTCGCCAGCGCAGTGCGTGCGGAGCTTAACCGCCTGCACACTCGCTTTCCGGCGGATCTCACCTGGGAGGTGAAGTTCGATACCACCCGCTTTGTGGCGGCGACGATCAAAGAGATCGGCGTCTCGCTGGCGCTGACCCTGCTGGCGGTGGTCGTGGTGGTGTCGCTGTTTTTGCAGAGCTGGCGGGCGACGCTGATCGTAGTGCTGGCGATCCCGGTGTCACTGATCGGCACCTTTGCGGTGCTCTATCTGCTGGGCTACAGCGCCAACACCCTCAGCCTGTTCGCGATCATTCTCGCCCTGACGATGGTGGTGGATGACGCCATTGTGGTGGTGGAGAATGTGGAAACCAAAATGGCGGAAGGGCTGGATCGCCTGCAGGCCACCGCCCAGGCGCTGCGGCAGATCGCCGGGCCGGTGATCGCCACGACCCTGGTGCTGCTGGCGGTGTTTGTGCCGGTGGCGCTGCTCCCGGGGATCGTCGGCGAGCTGTACCGGCAGTTTGCCGTGACGCTCTCCACCGCGGTGGCCCTGTCGAGCCTGGTGGCGTTAACCCTGACCCCGGCCCTCTGCGCGCTGCTGCTGCGCCCGCGTCCCGCCCGGCCGGCGGCGGTGTGGCGGGCGTTTAACCGTCTTCTCGACGGCACCCGCGACGGCTATGGCCGGCTGGTCGGCTGGATGAACCGCCGCCCCTGGCTGGCGCTGGCGGCGACGGTGGCGGCAGGCGCGCTGGTGGCGTTCAGCTTCACCTCGATGCCGAAAGGCTTCCTGCCGCAGGAAGATCAGGGTTACCTGTTTGCCAGCGTGCAGCTGCCGGAGGCGGCGTCGCTGGAGCGTACCGAAGCGGTGATGGCCCAGGCGCGTAAACTGCTGATGGCTAACCCGGCGGTGGAGGATGTGATTCAGGTGTCCGGGTTCAACATTCTCAACGGCACCAGCGCCTCTAACGGCGGGTTTATCTCGGTAATGCTCAAGGACTGGCATCAGCGGCCGCCGCTGGATGCGGTGATGGCGGATATTCAGCGCCAGCTGCTGTCGCTACCCGAGGCGACGATCATGACCTTCGCGCCGCCGACCCTGCCGGGCCTGGGCAATGCCTCGGGGTTTGATCTGCGCATCATGGCGCAGGCTGGTCAGTCGTCGGCGGAGCTGGAGCAGGTGACGCGGGAGATCCTCCAGCTGGCGAACCAGCATCCGCAGCTGAGCCGGGTGTTTACCACCTGGAGCAGCAACGTGCCGCAGCTGACCCTGACGGTCGACCGCGACCGGGCGGCGCTGCTGGATGTGCCGGTGGCGCAGATCTTCAGCAGCCTGCAGACGGCGTTCGGCGGCACGCGCGCCGGCGATTTCAGCCGTAACAATCGTGTCTATCATGTGGTGATGCAAAATGAGATGCAGTGGCGTGAGCGGGCTGAGCAGATTAGCGAGCTGTACGTCCGCAGCCGCGACGGCGAGCGGGTGCGGCTGAGCAATCTGGTCACCATTACGCCGACGGTGGGGGCGCCGTTTATTCAGCAGTACAATCAATTCCCGTCCGTGTCGGTGAGCGGTTCAGCGGCCGAGGGGGTCAGCAGCCGCACGGCGATGGCGGCCATGGAGCAGATTTTTCAGGCCCATCTGCCGCCGGGATATGACTATGCCTGGAGCGGGATCTCCTGGCAGGAGCAGCAGACCGGTAATCAGGCGGTGTGGATCGTGCTGGCGGCGGTGGCGATGGCGTGGCTGTTCCTGGTGGCGCAGTATGAGAGCTGGACGCTGCCGGCGAGCGTCATGCTCTCGGTGCTGTTCGCCATCGGCGGAGCGCTGCTCTGGCTGTGGACCGCGGGCTATGCCAACGATGTGTATGTTCAGATAGGGCTGGTACTGCTGATCGCCCTGGCGGCGAAGAATGCGATTCTGATCGTTGAGTTCGCCCGCAGCCGGCGCGAGGAGGGGCTGTCGATAATCGACGCTGCGCGCGAGGGGGCTACCCGCCGCTTCCGCGCGGTAATGATGACCGCGGTGTCGTTTATTATCGGCATTATGCCGATGATGCTCGCCACCGGCGCCGGGGCGCAGAGCCGGCGGATCATCGGCACCACGGTGTTCAGTGGGATGCTGGTGGCGACGATGGTTGGCATCCTGTTTATCCCGTCGCTGTATGTACTGTTTCAGCGTATGCGCGAGTGGGCGCATCGGCGGGGGTAAGCGCGGCGCTACCGGTCGGTAACGGGGATACTCCAGGCTGCAACGACTACCGGATGGTCCCCTCTCCCTTTGGGAGAGGGGTAGGGTGAGGGTGGGTTTTGCTTCACGTTGCGTTTGGGCGTGAGCCCCGCCTTATCTGCCGACCTCTGGTTCGCCGATTTCAGCGGGAATCGGCCCTGCTGCACGCCCGTAGATTTCAGGGGCCATACCATAGCGAACAGACTCTGTAGACCCGGTAAGCGCAGCGCCACCGGGCAAGGACATCGGGCACGGCGGCAATACCTTGCCCGGCCTGTCGTTAATTTATTCCCTCTCCTGGCTGGAATGGCCGCCCCCAAACGCGCCCGCTATTTTCTCTCTACCGTTATCATGGTCACGAACGGATGATACTGCCACGGCACGCTGCCGCCTTTGCGGTACATCTTCGACAGGGTGCCGTCGAGATAAAGCATCTGCCGCACGCCAAGCTTTGACTGCGCATAGCAGGCAAAATCGTAAAAGTTGGTCTCGCGATCGCTGAGCATAAACACCACCCGGCCCTGCTTATCGATACCAACCCCGTTGCGCAGCTTGCGCGAACTGGCGGAGGGCTTCAGCCGCCAGTTGATGGCGCCATTCTCAATCAGCATCGGGCCGGACTGCACCGCATAGCGGATGGCGGGAGAGGGTTTGTACGCCGGCAGCGGCACGATTTTCGCCCGGCCGTTTTCCACCAGGAATACGCCGCCGGGGCGGATAAAGAAGTTCCCGCCGCCGGCGGAGCGGTTTACCGGCGTCAGCCGTTTGCCGTCTTCGATATACAGCCCCAGCGGCGCGTAGGCCTTATCGTAAATGCCGCCGTTCATCGCCATCTGCACCCGGCCGTCGCCATCGATACCCGCCAGCAGCGAACGCAGGGAACCCCAGGCTTTGCCGTGCCGATCCTGCCAGTACATCGCAATGCGCTCTTTCTGCGCATCCACCCGATAGCTCTGCAGGGTCAGCGTCGGGTCGGTGAGGGTACAGGCGGCGCTGGCGACGGCGGCCAGGGGCAGCAGCGCCAGAGGGAGCAGGCAACGTAATAACATGGGCAGTCCTTTCTATAGTCTGCGCCGAGTATACCCGCCTCGCTGCCTTATGCCGCCCAAATCTCACAGTGTTTTTGCACCAGCCCGGAAAGCGAACCGCCGTTGGCGATAAAGTCGCGCATCTGCTGCGCCTCGCTGTGCGGCGATTTCGCCTGGCGAACCACCGCCTCCAGCGCTGCCGTCGCCTTCAGCTGATGGGCGAAAGGGGCCAGCCGGTCGGCGAGCTGCAGGATCTCCTGGCGGATGCTGCGCTGCTCCCCGCTGCGCACGTCGGTGAGGGTCCCGTCCAGCCCGTAGCGGCAGGCCTGATAGCGGTTAAAGGGGTACAGCAGATAATCATCAGGCTGGTGCTTAAAAGGACGCTCCGTCAACAGCCAGCAGGCCAGGGTCTGAATAAAGCCGGCGATGTGGATCGCCTGGGCAAGGGTCAAGGGGGTGTCCATCACCCGCACCTCGACGGTACCAAACTGCGGGCTGGGGCGAATATCCCAGTGCAGATCCTTCATGCTATCGATCATGCTGGTGTAACTCAGCTGGCGGAACAGGCGACGAAACCCCTGCCAGTCGGCCACCCACGGCATCAGACCGTTGTCGGGATAGGAGGAGAAGCGGTTGAGGCGCGAACAGGCGAAGCGGCTGTCGGTGCTGTCAAACCACGGCGAGGCGGCGTTAAGGGCGATGAAGTGCGGTACAAAGCGCGACAGGCCATGCAGCAGATAGATGGCGTCGTCGCCGCTCTGGCAGCCGACGTGCACATGCTGGCCAAAGACCGTCGCCTGCTGTGCCAGATAGCCAAAATGCTCGACGGTTTTGACATAGCGCGGGTTATCGCTGATTTGCTGGCGCTGCCAGGCATGAAAGGGGTGGGAACCGCCGCCGCAGATCTGCAGATGATGGCGCAGCGCCGCGCGCTGGACCGCCTGCTGGATGGCGCTGAGCTGGATTTGCGCATGGCTGATGTCGCGGCACACCCCGGTGGCGATCTCCAACATGCTCTCGGTGATGTCATGTTTGGCTTCTCCCACGGTCAGCTCATGCTGGACGTCGGCAATCAGCGTCGAGGCATCCTGGCTGAGGTCGTAACCCGGCGGGTTCACCACCTGCAGCTCCAGTTCGATACCGAGGGTAAAAGGATCGGAGCGGTGAAAATCGGCTAAAGGCATAGTCTCTCCCGGTCGATGTGTTCCCTGAAGTATAGAAGGGATTGATCCCGACGGAGAATACGCGGCGGCGGTGGACGGGGATGAATAAAAAGTGACGCAGAGTGATTATTTGAAATTTGCCATATAGCGGCTGGTGCAATTCTGCAACATATTTCCCGCTGGCGGTGCGGCGGAATAAGGCGCAATTATTTTCCCATAATTATCATGGTGATAATATAAGTCATTCTTATTTTACCGGTCGGTTTTGACCTATTTTCGTCCGCGTAAGAGCTGGTACGCATTTTGCCTGTTAATCCGTGACATTTTATTTAACAGGGATCATGTGATGCACAAAAAGACGTTATTTTCGCGTGCCGGTCGTCTCGCCGTGGCGGTGAGCGGCGCACTGGCCCTGGCGGGCGCCGCCTTACCTGCCAACGCCTCCACGCTGCGGATCGCCATGACCGCCGCGGATATTCCATTAACCCTTGGCCAGCCGGATCAAGGCTATGAGGGCAACCGCTTTACCGGCATCCCGCTGTACGACGCGCTGGTGGAGTGGGATCTGTCGCAAGGTGAAAAGCCCAGCGGTCTGGTGCCGGGGCTGGCGACCGAGTGGCACATCGATCCGCAGAATACCAGCCGCTGGATTTTCACCCTGCGTCCGGGGGTGAAGTTTCATGATGGGACGGAGGTGAACGCCGACGCCATCGTCTGGAACGTGGATAAGGTACTGAATAAAGCGGCGCCGCAGTACGCCCCGGGTCAGATCGGCAACACCCTGTCGCGCATGCCGACCCTCACCGGCGCAGAGAAAATTGACGACCACACCGTGGCGCTGACCACCTCGGAACCGGATGCGCTGCTGCCGTACAACATCACCAACCTGTTTATCGTCTCGCCGACGGCGTGGCAGAAGCAGTATGACGCGGTGCCGGCCAGCGTGGGAGATAGCGCCGCGCGCAGCAAACAGGCGTGGACCGCCTTCGCCGCCCACGCGGTGGGTAGCGGCCCGTTCAAACTGGAGAAGCTGGTGCCGCGTCAGCAGCTGATCCTCGATAAAAACCCCGACTACTGGAACAAAGATCGCATTCCCCGGGTGGATAAAGTGGTGCTGATCCCCTTGCCGGAGGCCAACGCCCGTACCGCGGCGCTGTTGTCGAAGCAGGTGGACTGGATTGAAGCCCCGGCGCCGGACGCCATCGATCAGATCAAGTCTCAGGGTTTTCACCTCTACGCCAACACCCAGCCGCATCTGTGGCCCTGGCAGTTCTCCTTTGAAAAAGGATCGCCGTGGCAGGACATCCGCGTGCGCAAAGCGGCCAACTTGTGTCTGAACCGTGCTGAGCTGAAGAGCTACCTCGGCGGCTATATGACCGAGGCCACTGGGGTCTACGAGGCTGACAGCCCGTGGCATGGCAAACCCACCTTCCAGATCAAATATGACCCGGACGCCGCCCGCCAGCTAATGACCGAGGCCGGATACAGTGCCAGCAAACCGCTGCACGTCACGGTGGCTACCTCGGCCTCCGGCTCCGGGCAGATGCAGCCCTTGCCGATGAACGAGTATATCCAGCAGAGCCTGAAGAGCTGCTTCTTCAATGTGGATATCAAAGTGGTGGAATGGAACACCCTGTTTACCAACTGGCGCCTGGGCGCCCGGGACCCCTCGGCGAAAGGGATCGATGCGATCAACGTCAGCGCCGCGGTTAACGATCCTTACTTTGGCCTGATCCGCTTCTCGACGGCCAAAGCGTTTCCGCCGGTGGCGACCAACTGGGGTTACTTTTCCACGCCGGAGACGGAGAAGCTGGCCGCCGCCGTCAAGCACGCCTTTACCCCGGCGGAGATGAACAAAGCGGCCGGTGAGTTGCACGCCGCGCTGGTGGATCAGGTGCCATTCCTGTTTGTCGCCCACGACGTCGGGCCGCGTGCGATTTCCCCTGCGGTGACCGGGGTGGTGCAACCGCAGAGCTGGTTTATCGATCTCAGCCTGGTGAGCAAAAAAGAGTAATCGCGAAAGGGGCGACCGATGATCAATACGCTGCTATACCGCATTCTGCTGGCTATCCCCACCATGCTGGGGGTGGCGGTGATCTGTTTCATGCTGGTGCAGATCGCCCCGGGCGACCCGCTGGTGTCGGTGATGCCGCCGGACGCCTCGGAGGCGCTGCGTCAGACATTAATGCAGGCTTACGGCTTTGATAAGCCGCTGCCCCTGCAGTTTATCCACTGGCTGTGGCGGGCGCTGCACGGCGACCTTGGTATGTCGGTCGCCACCGGCCGCCCGGTGATAGACGAAGTGATGACCGCGGTGGCTTACTCTCTGCGCCTGGCGCTGCTGGCGACGGCGATCGGTTTTGTCCTCGGCAGCCTGTTCGGCTTTGTCGCTGGCTATTTTCGCAACAGCGTCATTGACCGTCTGGCCTCGGTATTGTCGGTGTTTGGCGTCAGCGTGCCGCACTACTGGCTGGGGATGCTGCTGGTGATCCTCTGCAGCGTCAAGTTCGCGCTGCTGCCGGCCACCGGCGGCGGGCCGATAGGCGAGGTGGGCTGGCAATGGGACTGGGCGCACCTGCAGTTCATGCTGCTGCCGGCCCTCACCCTGTCGGTGATCCCGACCGGGATTATCGCCCGCACCGTGCGCTCGCAGGTGGCCGATATCCTCAGCCAGGAGTTTATCGTTGGCCTGCGCGCCCGCGGGCTCAACGAGTCGCGCATCTTTGTCCATGTCATGAAAAATGCCGCGCCCACCGCGCTGGCGGTGATGGGGCTGCAGGTGGGCTATCTGATGGGCGGCTCGATCCTTGTAGAGACCGTTTTCTCCTGGCCGGGAACCGGATTGCTGCTCAATACCGCCATTTTTCAGCGCGACCTGCCCCTGCTGCAGGGCACCATCTGGGTGCTGGCGCTGTTTTTCGTGCTGCTCAACCTGCTGGTGGATATTCTGCAGACCACCCTCGACCCGCGTATTAAGAGGAGCTGACCATGGTGGATACAGCAACGACGAAAGCGGTCCCGGCCGCAGCGGCCCACGCTTCCCGGCAAGGTTACTGGCGCGGCGTGCTGCGCCGCCTACTGCGCGACCCCGGCGGGGTGGTGGTGGGCGTGGTGATCCTCCTGCTGCTGGCCCTGGCGCTGTTCGGTCCGTGGCTTATCGTCAAAGATCCCTATCAAACGTCGATGTTCCTGCGCCTGAAACCCATCGGCAGCGACGGCTTCCCGCTGGGCTCGGATGAGCTGGGACGCGACATGCTGTCGCGGCTGATCCTTGGCACCCGACTGTCGCTGTTTATGGGAATTGTCCCGGTGGTGTTCGCCTTTTTTATCGGCGGGGCCATCGGGATTATCGCCGGCTATACGGGCGGCAAAACCAATACCGTGATTATGCGCACCGTGGATGTGTTCTATGCCTTTCCCTCCGTCCTGCTGGCGATTGCGCTGTCGGGAGCGTTGGGGGCGGGCATCGGCAATGCGCTGTTGTCGCTGACCCTCGTGTTTGTCCCGCAGGTGGCGCGGATTGCCGAGAGCGTGACCGCCCAGGTGCGGCATATGGACTATATCGACGCCGCCCGGGCCACTGGCGCCAGCGCGTTGACCATTATCCGCGTCCAGGTGTTGGGCAACGTGCTCGGGCCGATCTTCGTCTTCTCCACCGGGCTGATTTCGGTGTGCATGATCCTCGCCTCCGGCCTGTCGTTTCTCGGCCTCGGCGTGCGGCCGCCGGAGCCCGAGTGGGGGCTGATGCTCAATACGCTGCGCACGGCAATCTATACCCAGCCGTGGGTGGCCGCCCTGCCGGGCCTGATGATTTTTATCACCTCCATTTCGTTCAATATCCTCGCGGACCGCCTGCGTGCGGCAATGGCGATTAAGGAGTAAGCGATGCAACCCTTTATCAATATCGACCTTGGCGGGCCGGCGCAGCCGCTGCTGAAGGTCAATCACCTGCTGAAGTACTTTCGCAGCGGCAAAGGCCGGGAGGTGGTGCAGGCGGTGGACGATATCAGCTTCACGGTGATGAAAGGCGAAACCCTGGGGGTGGTCGGCGAGTCGGGCTGCGGCAAATCGACCACCGCCCGGCTGCTGATGCAGTTGCTCACCCAGGACAGCGGCGAACTGATCTTCGACGGACAGGGGGTCGGCTCGTCACGTCTGCCGCTGAAAGCCTACCGTCGCCAGGTGCAGATGGTTTTCCAGGATAGCTATGCTTCGCTCAATCCGCGCCTGACCATGGAGGAGAGCATCGCCTTCGGCCAGCGCGTCCACGGCGTCAGCGCCAGAGAGGCCAGCGAATATGCCCGCTATCTGCTGGCGCACGTTGGCCTTGAGCCGGCGCGCTTTGCCGACCGCTACCCGCATGCGCTCTCCGGCGGCCAGCGGCAGCGGGTGAATATCGCCCGCGCGCTGGCGATGAAGCCGCGGCTGGTGATCCTCGATGAGGCTGTGTCGGCGCTGGATAAATCGGTGGAAGCCCAGGTGCTGCAGCTGCTGCAGGAGCTTAAACGGACTCTCGAGCTGACCTACGTGTTCATCAGCCACGATCTACACGTGGTTCGCTGGCTGTCGGATCGGATCCTCGTCATGTACCTTGGCGAAGTGGTGGAGATTGGCCCGGCGGAGCAGCTGTTTACCGCCTCCGCCCACCCCTATACCCGGGCGCTGTTAAGCTCGATGCCCTCCATGGACCCGGAAAACCGCACCCTGACCTCGCCGCTAAGCGGCGATCCCCCCAGCCCCATCGCGCCGCCGAGCGGCTGCCGCTTTCACACCCGCTGCCCGCATGCGAAGGCGGTCTGCGCCGAGGTGAAACCGCGGCTGGAGGCGGTCGGGGAGGGGCACCAGAGCGCCTGCCTGATGGCGCAGCCGGCCTCGCCCTGGCATCAAAGCATCCCCCTTAAGGAGGTCAGCCATGTCGGATAACGCCTTTGTCCATGTGCGCGACCTGCGGGTCGTCTTTCGCCGCGACGGGCAGACCATCAACGCGGTCAATGGAGTCTCCTTTGAGGTACAAAAGGGGGAGGTGATGGCGCTGATTGGCGAGTCGGGTTCCGGCAAGAGCGTGACCCTGCGGGCGCTGATGCGCCTGCACCCGCCAGGGAGCAGTGAGCTCTCCGGCACCCTGCAGGTGGGGGATGACGAGGTGCTGACGATGAGCGCCAGCCAGCTGCGGCGCTATCGCGGCGGACGCTGCGCGATGATTTTTCAGGAGCCGCTGCTGGCCTTCGATCCGGTCTACACCGTCGGGCAGCAGATTATTGAAGGGTTGCGCCGCCACGAAGGGCTGTCGCGCCAGGCGGCCCGGGACAGGGCGCTGGAGGCCCTGAGCCAGGTGCGCATTCCCAGCCCCGAGCGGCGGCTGGATGCTTACCCGCACGAGATGTCCGGCGGAATGCGCCAGCGGGCGATGATCGCCCTTGCGCTCTCCTGTAACCCGAAGCTGCTGCTGGCGGATGAGCCGACCACCGCCCTCGACGCCACGGTGCAAATCCAGATCCTGATCCTGCTGCGCGAGCAGCAAAAGCAGCGCGGGCTGTCGATCGTGTTTGTGACCCACGATATCGGCGCCGCGGTGGAGATCGCCGACCGGGTGGCGGTGATGTACGCCGGGCGGATCGTCGAGGAAGCGTCGATGAGCGAGATCCTGCGCCACCCGCGCCATCCTTATACCCAGGTGCTGCTGGGCAGTCGGCCGAAAGAGGGGCTTAAGAAAGGTGATGCCCTGCACTGCATTCCCGGCGCGCCGCCGGATCTGGCGCGCTTGCCGCCCGGCTGCGCATTTGCCGAGCGCTGCCCGCACCGTCGCCCGGTCTGTGAGCAGAGTCTGCCGCCGACGGAATCCGTCGCGGAACGCCACGCGGTGAGTTGCCACCGCTGGCGCGAGCTGGCGATTGACGCTAACGCCCAGGCCCTGGCCGTCTGATCGGCGGCAAAAAACCATACAGGATGAAGACCAGGCGTTGATAGCGCATTTCCACCGCCGGTTACGCTGGCGGCGACCTTGATGTCAGGAGACCACCATGAGCAGTGATGTACTTTTTACCCCCGCGACCGACACCACCGGCTGGCGCATCAATGGCGACCGCCTGTGGGCGTCGTTAATGGATCTCGCGCAGATCGGCGCCACGCCGAAGGGCGGCTGCCGCCGTCTGACCCTCACCGATCTCGACCGCCAGGGGCGGGACAAGGTAATAGGCTGGGCGCGGGAGGCCGGGATGAGCGTCACCATCGATAAAATAGGCAATGTATTTATGCGCCGGGAAGGCCGCAACCCCGGCCTGCCGCCCATCGTCTCCGGCAGCCATATCGACACTCAGCCCACCGGCGGCAAATTTGACGGCAACTACGGCGTGCTGGCGGCGCTGGAGGTGGTGCGCACGCTCAACGATCTGCAGATTGCCACCGAGGCGCCGATTGAGGTGGTGTTCTGGACCAACGAAGAGGGGTCGCGCTTTGTGCCGGTGATGATGGGCTCTGGGGTCTTTGCCGGCGTCTTCCCGCTGGAGGAGACCTGGGCCGTCACGGATAAAGAGGGTGTCAGCGTCGGCGAGGCGCTGGAGCAGATCGGCTATATCGGCGAGCAGACCCCGGGGGACCATCCCATCGGCGCCTATTTTGAGGCGCACATTGAGCAGGGGCCGATTCTCGAAGATGAAGCGAAAACCATCGGTATCGTGCAGGGCGTGCTGGGGATCCGCTGGTACGACTGCGTGGTCACCGGCCAGGCCTCGCACGCCGGACCCACGCCGATGCGCCTGCGTCAGGATGCCCTGCAGGTGGCGACCCGCATTATGCAGGAAGTGGTGGCCATTGCCGGGCGCAGCGAAGAGGGACGCGGCACGGTCGGTAGCGTGCAGGTGTGGCCCAACAGCCGCAACGTGGTGCCCGGGGAGGTCACCTTCTCCATTGATATGCGCAATCTCAGCGATGCGCTGGTGGACGAGATGGATCGCCAGCTGCGGGCGTTTATCGCGGAGGTTGAGCGGGAGAGCGGTCTGCAGGTGGCCCTGAAGCAGGTAAGCCACTATCCGGCGGCGCCGTTCGATGCCGAATGCCAGCAGGCCATTGCCGATGCCGCGCAGCGGCTGGGCTATCCGGCGCGGCCGATCGTCTCCGGCGCCGGGCATGACGCAGTGTATATGAGCTACCTGGCGCCCACCGGGATGATTTTTATCCCCTGCAAGGACGGGATCAGCCATAACGAAATTGAGTATGCCTCGCCGGAGCACGTCGCCGCCGGCGCCAACGTGCTGCTGCAGGTGATGCTTCAGTACGCGCGGCCGGTGTAGACGGTCGTCCTCCCCGGCGACGCGACCTCCAGCCGTTTATCATGCTATAGCCCGGGTAAGGCGGTTACGCCGCCGCGACCCGGGACGGCGGATGACGGGGCGGTCAATCACGGCTCGGGCTCCCTGCGCCAACCCGCTGGCGGCCAAATTTGCGCGAGCCCACCACGCACAGCACCACGCCCAGCGTGACCGCCAGCATCAAGGGGCTGACGGTTTCGTGCAACAGCGCCGCCGACAGGCCTAGTCCGAAGAACGGCTGCAATAGCTGGAGCTGGCCGACGGCGGCGATCCCGCCCGCGGCAAGCCCTTTGTACCAGAAGATGAAACCGATCAGCATGCTGAACAGCGACACATAGCCGAGCGCCGCCCAGGAGGAGGCCGAGATGGCATGCCAGGACGCGGGCTGAACCAGCAGCGAGGCGGGGAGCATCAACGGCAGGGCTATCACCAGCGCCCAGCAGATCACCTGCCAGCCGCCGAGCTCCCGCGTCAGCTTCGCCCCTTCCGCATAGCCGAGGCCGCAGACGATAACCGCCGCCAGCATCAGCAGATCGCCGCTGAGTGAGGCCGCCGCATTTTGCGTCAGGGCGAATCCCACCACCAGCAGGCTGCCCAGCAGCGAAAAGATCCAGAAAGCCCGCCGCGGGCGTTCGCCGCCGCGCAGTACGCCGAAGAGGGCGGTCATCAGCGGCAGCAGACCAATAAACACAATCGAATGCGCCGAGGTAATGCGCTGCAGGGCCAGCGCCGTGAGTAGCGGAAAGCCGAGCACCACCCCGGATGAGACGATGATCAGGGACACAAGCTGCGCCAGGCGCGGGCGTTTCTGGCGAAAGCCCACCAGCAGCGCGATGGCAAGCAGCCCGGCGATAGAGGCGCGCAGAAAGGTCAATAACAACGGATCCATATCCTGCACCGCCAGCCGCGTCGCGGGCAGCGAACCGCTGAAAATGATCACCCCCAGTAAACCATGAAGCCATCCGGACCAGGGACCGGGCGCCGATTTATCCAGTGCTGAATCTACCACGTTAACCTCGCGTTATCTGATTGGGCTGCGCCCGCTTGAGCATCGTCAGCGGCGATGGTAATGTGGCCAATCTAATACAATCAAATTATTGTCATAGATACATTTCACGATGAAAGCCCGATATAAAGCCGTTGTCGATCGATATGCGCAGGCGATCCGCAGCGGGCAGCTGCCCGCCGGCAGCCGACTGCCGACGCACCGTACCCTTGCCGCCGGGGAGCGCATCTCGCTGGCCACCGCCACGCGCGTCTATCGTGAACTGGAAGAGATGGGGTTGGTCAGCGGCGAAACCGGCCGCGGCACCTTCGTGCGCGACCTCTCGCTGCCGCCGGGGCATGGGGTCGATCAGCAGGTGGTGGCCGCCGATGTCGTGGATCTCAATTTCAACTACCCTTCGCTGCCGGATCAAGGCGATGCGCTGCGCGAGGCGCTCAGGCAGCTGGCGATGGCGGGCGATATTGACTCGCATCTGCGCTATCAGCCTCACGCCGGGCGGCTTGCCGAGCGGGACATTATCGCCCGCCATTTGACCTGCCAGCACTTTGCGCCGGACGCGGAAAATGTCCTGATCGTCAACGGCGCACAGCACGGGCTGGCGGTGACCGTCATGGGGCTGTTACGTCCGGGGGATGTGGTGGCGGTGGATGCGCTGACCTATTCGGGCTTCAAGGTTCTGGCGGCGCTGTATCATCTGGAGCTGGCGGCGATCCCCTGTCGGCCGGAGGGACCGGACCTGCGGGCGCTTCAGACGCTGTGCCAGCAGCGGCGGGTGCGGGCGGTGTATACCATGCCGACGCTGCACAATCCGCTGGGCTGGGTGCTCAACACCGGTCAGCGGCAGGCGCTGGCCGATCTTGCGCGCCAGCACGATCTGCTGATTATTGAAGATGCCGCCTATGCCCGGCTGGTGAGCCGTCCGCCGCCGCCGGTGGTCAGCTATGCGCCGGAAAGAACGGTGTATGTCACCGGATTTTCAAAAAATATCGCCACCGGACTGCGCGTGGGGGTGGTGATTTCTCCGCCGCGCTATCGCCCGGAGATTGAGCGCGCCATCCGGGCCACGACGTGGAATACGCCGACGCTGATAAGTTCGCTGATCTGCGCCTGGATTGAAGATGGCACGGTGGCGCGCTTTGAAACGCAGAAACGCCAGGATGCGCGACAGCGACAGCAGGTGGCCCGCGAGGTGCTTTGTGGGCTTCCCGTCGTCAGTCATCCCGATTCGTACTTCGTCTGGCTGCCGCTGGGTGAAGAGAGCCGGGCCGATCGACTTGCGAATGCGCTGATGGAACGCCGTATTTCGGTGTCGACCGCCGAGCCGTTCTGCGTCTCCGCCACGATCCCGCAGGCGCTGCGCATTGCGCTCGGATCGGTGCCTTTCGACAGCCTGCGCCCGGCGCTGCTCAGCGTGCGCGACGCCGTTGAGTATGAACAATACCGCTAACCCATCTGCTCCAGCTGGCCGCGCAGGACCTCCACCCCCTGGGCGATGGCGTCGGGGTTAATGGCGTGGAATCCCATGCGAAAATAGTTATCCGGCGGCGCGGCGCTGAGAAAATGGCGCGCCCCGGGCTCAATCAGCACGCCGGCGTGGGCGGCGCGCCAGGTGAGCTGCTGGGTGTTGATCTGCGCCGGGGTCTGCAGCCAGAAGGCGTTAGCATGTTCGCTCCCCGCCAGCGCGCGACACGACGGCAGATAGCGCTGCAGGGCGGCATGCAGACGCTCCCAGCGCTGGGCGGAGTCATAGTGGTAGCGCCGCAGATGGGTCTCATAATGGCCCTGGGCAAGGAAGTGGGCCATCTGGTACTGAATGTTGGTCGGCGGATGGCGATAGACCAGCCGGCGCAGGGCGCGCGCCTCGTCAATCAGGTCCGGGTCGGCGACCATAAACCCCAACCGCAGCCCCGGTGACAGCGCTTTTGACAGGCTGCTGACATACACCACCCGGCCGCTGCGATCGCTGGCCTTCAGCGCCGGCAGCGGGTTGAGGGTAAAGTTACTCTCCGAGTCATAATCATCTTCAATAATGACCGCGTCATGGCGGGCGGCATGCTCCAGCAACTGGCGACGCCGCGCACTGCTCATGGTCACCCCGGTGGGCACCTGATGACCTGGAGTGACATAGTAGTAATCGCAGGGACGCTCATTAAGCACGATCCCCTCTTCATCCACCGGGTGCGGCACCACCTCGGCGTCGGCGAGCAGAAAGGTGTTGATGGCTTCGCGGAAGCAGGGGTTTTCGACGCCAATGCGGGTGGTGGAAGAGAGCAGCAGTCGGGTCAGCAGGTAGAGGGCATTTTGCGAGCCAAGGGTGATGAGAATTTCATCCGGCGCGGCGACAATGCCGCGCTTGGGCAGCACCCGGGTGCGGATCTGCTCGATCAGCATCGGCACATCCTGGTCAATATGGTCGATGACCCACGCCGGGTCGCGCACCCCGCCGTGCAGCCAGTTCGCCGCCGAGCGCCAGGTGGCCAGCGGGAACTGCCGGGTATCGGGCTGGCCGTAGATAAACGGGTAGCGGTAGTGCATCCAGCCCGCCGGTTTGAGGATCGACTCCTGCTGGCTGGGGGTCATCTGCAGCCGGTCGCCCCAGCGTGGTGCAGCCGCTTCGCGCTGCGGTGCACTCTCGACGGCGGCAGGCGAAGCTTCATGATAGTCGGGATGCAGGTAGTAACCGCTGCGTGGGCGGCTAATCAGGTAGCCCTCGTTGACCAGACTTTCAAACACCAGCGCGGTGGTGTTGCGCGAGACGCGAAGCTGGCTGGCCAACTGGCGACAGGAGGGCAGCGGGGTGTCGGCGGCGAAGATCCCGCTGAGAATGGCATTCACCAGCGTCTCTCGCACCTGTTCCTGCAAACCGCGGCCAGGCTGAAAATCAACGTGTAACAGGTGACGGATCATACGGGGCTCCTCTGGCAATAACGCATTGCGACCACCCGTTACACTCAGCAAATTCCATACCACCCTGCCGCCATCTGACACAGCGATGCGGCCCATCTGGCTCTATACGGAATTGAAAAACGCTCCCACATTAAAAACGTATTCAGCCGCCGTGGACCGGAACGTCCCGGGCCACTATTTTGCAGAAACCTTTTCGCGTTCTGGAATGAACCCGTCTGGCCAATCCATCAGGGGTGAAATAATGAAAAAATCATTGGCATCAATGTGTCTGAGCGCTGTATTAACGGTCGCTTTTTCTTATCACGCCGTCGCGGCCGATCTTCCGGAAATAGAAAAATCCGGCACCTTGAAAGTGGCGACGGAAGATGATTATGCGCCGTTTAACTTTATGAATAATGGCCAGGCCGATGGCTTTAACAAAGATATGCTTGAGGAATTACGTAAGTACGCCAAATTCCATGTCGACCAGAGCATATTACCGTGGACCGGATTATTAGCGGCTGTCTCCACCGGGCAATACGATATGGCCTTAACCGGGGCGGTTATTACCGATGAGCGGCTGAAGGTCTTTGATTTCACCCCACCGTGGGCCTCCGCGCAGCACTATTTCGTCAAACGCGCTGGCGATACCTCGCTAAATACCATTGCCGATCTCAGCGGCAAAAAAGTGGGGTTACAGGCCGGGAGCGCGCTGCTGGCGCGTTTGCCGGAGCTGAAGGCGATGCTGGAGAAGACCGGCGGCAAGCTGGGACCGGTGGTGGAGTATCCCTCCTATCCGGAAGCCTACGCCGACCTGGCGAATAAGCGACTGGATTACGTGATTAACGTGGTGATCTCGGTAAACGACCTGGCGAAAGCCAAACCGAAGGTCTTCGCCAAAGGGCTGGCCGTCTCCGGACCGGGCTATATGGCGTGGCCGATCCCGAAAAACTCGCCGCAGCTGCTGGCCTATATGACCAAGTTTATGAACCACATGAAGGAGACCGGCAAGCTCGCCGAGCTGCAGAAAAAATGGTTTGGCGAAACCTATGACAACCTGCCGACCGAGGCGATCACCAGCCCGGAACAGTTTCACAAACTCGCCGGACTGTAATATTCCGCGGCGGGTAACCGCCGCCTGTTGCTGAGAAGGAGGGCCTCATGGATGCAATTTCCTGGCAGTTATTAATCGAAGGCGCATGGACGACCCTCTGGATTTCGGCCATCGCTATCGCCTTCGGGGTGGTGGCTGGCCTGCTGATCGCCCTGGTACGGATGCTGCGCCTGCCGGTGATCGACCAGCTGCTGGTGGTCTATATCAGTCTGGCCCGCGCGACGCCGCTGGTGACGCTGGTGCTATTTCTGTTCCTTTCCCTGCCCACGATGGGCATTAACCTCGACAAGAACGTGGCCGCCATCGTGGCGCTGACGCTTAACACGTCGGCGTTTAACGCTGAGATCTGGCGCAATGCCTTCCGCACCTTTCCGCGCGAACAGCGGGAGGCGGCGGAGTCGGTAGGGATGCGCCGCTGGACCTACTTCCGCTACATCATGCTGCCGCAGATGTGGATCGAGAGCCTGCCGGCGCTGGTCAATGAGATGTCCTTTTTGATCAAAGGTAGCCCGGCGATCGCCGTGATTGGCGTGGTGGATCTCACCCGGGTCACCAACCGTATCTCCTCGGTCACCTACGAGCCGCTGTCGCCGATCCTCGCCGCCGGCCTGCTGTATGTGGCGATCATCGGCTGTTTGTTGAAGCTGCAGGGTATTGCGGAACGTAAAGCCAGGCGTCTGGCGCGCTAGGAACGGGAGGCATTATGAATCAGTGGGGCGTTATCTGGTCGGTTCGCGATAGCTTTATTGCCGGGTTATTCGCGACCCTCGAACTGTTTATTACCGCCGCCCTGGCGGCGCTGATTATCGGTATTGCGCTGTGTTATTTTAGCGAATATCAAAAGAAAATGATTAACCGGATTATTATTGGTTTCGTCAGCCTGATGCGCGCGATCCCTTTTTTGATCCTCGCTTATCTTCTGTATTACGGACTGCCGCAGCTCGGTATTAGCATGGAGCCGTGGACCGCCGGTTTACTGGCCCTGATTATTTATCATGGCGCCTATTTCTTTGAAATATTGCGCAGCCAGCGGCGGGTATTTTCCGGCGGATATATTGAAGCGGCAATTGCTCAGGGCTTTTCTCGCTATGCCATTTTTCGGCGGATTATTTTACCCAATATCGTCTCTTCCGCCTTACCGCTGATCGGCAATCAGCTGATTATTTGCCTGAAGGACACCGCTTTCCTGAGCATTATTACCGTTCAGGAGATCACCGCCGCCGCCAACAGCGTCCAGGCGACCTATTTTATTCCGTTTAACGCCTTTATCGTCGCCATTGGGCTTTACTGGGCGATCAGCATTCTGCTGGAGCTGCTGATTAAGCGCCTGACCGCCTGGGGAGCCAAAAGAGGAATGAGCCATGCCTGAGTCTATTGCCGTAAGCGTCAAAAACGTCTCCAAACAGTTCGATAATGTGGAAGTCCTGCGGGATATTAACCTGACGGTGGAGAAGGGGACCGTGGTGAGTATTCTCGGCTCGTCCGGGTCGGGAAAATCCACCCTGTTGCGCTGTATGAACTGGCTGGAACAGCCGGACCGCGGTGAAATTCATATCGGCGGTCAGCGACTGGGGATTGATGAACAGCGCGGCCGGGCGATGTCGCACCGCCAGCTGGCCAAAATTCGCGAGCGGGTGGGGATGGTCTTTCAGAGTTTTAACCTGTGGCCGCACCTGACCGTGCAGCAGAACGTCAGCGAGGCGCTGCTGCGCGTTAAGGGCATGAAACGAGACGAGGCGAACGCCATGGCCATGCAGCAGCTGGAGAAAGTCGGCATGGCGCACAAAGCCGATGTCTACCCGATCACTCTCTCCGGCGGACAGAAGCAGCGGGTAGCGATCGCCCGTTCGCTGGCGATGTCGCCGGAAGTTATTCTCTTCGATGAACCGACGTCGGCACTGGATCCGGAGCTGGTTAATGAGGTGTTGGGGGTAATGAAAGCCCTTGCCGCCGAGGGCTACACCATGGTGGTGGTGACCCACGAGATGGATTTTGCCCGCCAGGTGTCCAATGAGGTGGTGTTTCTGGAGAAGGGACTGCTGATTGAGAAGGCGCCGCCGGAGAAGTTCTTCACTCAGCCTGACTCCGAACGCGTCAGGCAGTTTCTGCAAAGCAGCCGTTAGTCCGGCCTGCATCCCCTGCCGGTATCGCCGACAGGGGATGCGTCGGGTTTCGCTTAATCCCGGTCGATAGCGAACGGCTGCCACGCCTGACGCACCGGCATCACCTCCACCCGGTTAATGTTCATATGCGCCGGCAGCGTGGCGATATAAAACATCTGCTCGGCGATATCGCGCGCGCTCAGCGGCGTGGTGCCGCGATAGAGCTTATCCGATGCCGCCTGGTCGCCTTTGGTTCGCACCAGGGTAAATTCGGTCTCGGCAATCCCCGGCGCCAGATCGGTGACCCGCACGCCGGTGCCAAGCAGATCGCAGCGCAGGTTATAGCTGAACTGCTTCACAAACGCCTTGCTGGCGCCATACACATGGCTGCCGGGATAGGGCCACTGCCCGGCGATCGAGCCGATATTGATAATGCTCGCCCCGGCGCCATGGCGGATCAGCGTCGGCAGCAGGGCGTGGGTCATCGTCACCAGACCAGTGACGTTGGTGTCGATCATCGTTTTCCAGTCCTCCAGCGCCACCTCCTGCGCCGGCAGCGGCGACAGCGCCAGCCCGGCGTTGTTGATCAGGGTGGTGATATCGGCGAAATCGGCGGGCAGCGACGCCACGGCGGCAGCCACCGCCTCGCTGTCACGAACGTCAAGCTCAATAATATGCACCGGCACCCTGGCGGCGAGTCTGTCCTGCAAGGCCTTCAGTCGCGGATAGCGGCGCCCGCTCAGCACCAGCGACCAGCCCGCGTCGGCAAACACCTGCGCTGCCGCTTCGCCAAAACCTGAGGTCGCCCCGGTGATAAACACTACGTTGCTCGTTGCCATCTCATTCTCCTGTGCGGTTGTCCCTTCACTATAAAAACGCCGGACGACAAGGCACAGGGCCAGACGACGGGCAGGGATGTGACACCGTGTCACATCGTTATGCGCGCACTGGCTCTATCCGATTTGCGCGGCCAAGGCCAATGATGAAGCCAACCACTACGACATGAGAGAGGGCAGGGTATGAAGCTGGCAATTCACAACGAGGTCGCGGTAAGCAATGACGAAGTTCGGCAATTAGATCGCGCCTATGTGTTTCATTCATGGTCGATGCAGGGCAATCTCAACCCGCTGGTCATCGCCGGGGCGCAAGGCTGCGAGCTATGGGATTATGAGGGGAACACCTGGCTCGATTTCAGCAGCCAGCTGGTGAACGTCAACATTGGCTATCAGCACCCTCGGGTACTGGCGGCTATGAAGGCGCAGCTGGAGACCCTGGTCACCATCGCGCCCGCCACCGCCAACCTTGCCCGCGGCGAAGCGGCTAAGCGCATCGTCGACCTGGCGCCGGCGGGCTTCAGTAAGGTGTTCTTCACTAACGCCGGGGCGGATGCCAATGAGAACGCGATTCGCATGGCGCGGCTCTATACCGGGCGCGACAAGGTGCTGTCGGCCTATCGTTCCTATCATGGCAACACCGGCAGCGCGATCGCCGCTACTGGCGACTGGCGCCGGGTGCCGAATGAGTTCTCCCGCGGCCACGTTCACTTCTTCAACCCCTACCTTTACCGCAGCGAGTTCAACGCCGCGACTGAGGAAGAGGAGTGCCAGCGCGCGCTGGCGCATCTGCGGCGGATCATTGAATGCGAGGGGCCGACGGCCATCGCGGCGATCCTGCTGGAGTCCATCCCCGGCACCGCCGGGATCCTCGTGCCGCCGGCAGGATATATGCAGGGCGTGCGCGCCCTGGCCGACGAGTTTGGCATCGTGCTGATCCTCGATGAGGTGATGGCCGGCTTTGGCCGCACCGGCAGCTGGTTCGCCTTCGAGCAGGATGGCGTGGTGCCGGATCTGGTGACCTTTGCCAAGGGGGTTAACGCCGGCTACGTGCCGGCGGGCGGGGTGCTGATTAGCGAGCCGATTGCCCGCTATTTTGACGACCATTTTTTTGCCGGGGGGCTGACCTACTCCGGCCATCCGCTGGCGATGGCGGCGATTGTCGCCACCATCGACGCGATGAAAGAGGAGAAGGTGGTTGAGAACGCGGCCTCTATCGGCAACGAGGTGCTGCGCCCCGGTCTCGAGGCGCTGGCGGAGAAGCACGCCATTATCGGCGAGGTGCGCGGTCGCGGCCTGTTCCAGGCGCTGGAGCTGGTGAGCAGCCGTGAACAAAAAACGCCGCTGACCACCGCCGACATGGCCGCGATCAAAGGGGCCTTAACCGAGGCCGGGCTGTTGGCCTTTGTGGTGGAGAACCGCATTCACGTGGTGCCGCCGTGCACCATTACTGCTGAGCAGGTGGCGCAGGGGCTGGCGATTTTTGATGCGGTCTTTGCTCGCTTTGCCAGCCTGGCGAAGTAGGGGAGGGGGCCGGATACTGTTGCCCGGCGGCGCGCTTGCACGGGCCTACGGGGTGTGAGCCTGTGAGTGGATCCTGTAGGCCGGGTAAGGCGCAGCCGCCACCCGGCGAAATCAAGGATACCGTGCCTGATATCTTGCCCGGCGGCGCTGCGCTTGCCGGGCCTACGGGGTGTGAGCCTGTGAATGGATCCTGTAGGCCGGGTAAGGCGCAGCCGCCACCCGGCAACACCACGGGTACCGTGCCTGATTATTGCCCGGCGGCGCTGCGCTTGCACGGGCCTAAACGCCAGCCGGACGGTTCCCTCTCCCTCCGGGAGAGGGCCAGGGTGAGGGAAAGCACCGCCGGGGAGTCCCTTATGTTATCTGTGGCTTCAGCGCACATTGCGCTCCCGGTTAATTGTCTGCGCTATGTCACTCATGGCGCAGGGAGCGCACAGGGGGCGGCCAGTCGCCGCCGCCCCCTGTACCCCCGGGCTCCGGCCAGCAACATCGCCGCTACGCGGTCCCTTCGACTTATCCCTGCAGGCTTCGGGTCGGGCCGAGGCAGCGTCCGTGCAAAACACGGCCCTCAGCCCGCATCCATGCGGGCTGCCCCGGCCTTCCGGGAACGTCTCAGCGATGTTGAGGCCGCAACACCGGCAGTTTCAGCAACAATGGTGAATAAATTAACGGCAGGCCGCACGGACAGTAGGTCGGGTAAGCGAAGCGCCACCCGACAAAACAACCGCGCATCCGCTGACCTCACCTCATCCGGTGCTCTCCATTGACCAACGCTTCGCGATCGAAAAAGCGCTGGATCACGCCCTCCGCCATAAACGCCGCCCGATCGGACATATGGGCGATGACGTCGGCATCGTGGCTGACCAGCAGATAGGTCATGCCGTGCTCCTGTTTCAGACGATTAAGTAGATTAAGGATTTCCGCCTGTACCGACATATCCAGCGCCGAGGTCGGCTCATCCAGCAGCAGGATCTGCGGGCGCAGCAGCAGGGCGCGGGCAATGGCCACGCGCTGCCGTTGGCCGCCGGAGAGCTGATGCGGATAGCGGCGCACGGCGTCGGCGGCCAGACCCACCTGCTCAAGGGCGGTGGTTACTCGCGGGGCAGCGTCGCGGATGCCGTGGATCTGCAGCGGCTCCGCCAGGGTGCGCCACAGGGTATGGTTAGGATGCAGCGAGGCGTACGGATCCTGAAACACCATCTGCACGTTGCGTCGCAGATCGCCCTGAAAGCGGGCGCCCGGCGTAATGGCCTGGCCGAGCAGATCCACGCTGCCGCGCCATTCACGCTGCAATCCGGCCAGCACGCGCAAAATCGTCGATTTGCCGCAGCCCGAGGCGCCGATCAGGCTGAAGGTTTCCCCGGCGTCGACACGGAAACTGGCGGCGGAGACCGCCGTCTTCGCGCCGAATGTAACCTGTAAATCCTGAAGATTAACGATCGCCATGGGCTGTCTCCGTAAAGTCCTGGGTTCTGTCGAGGGTCGGCAGCATCTGGCCGTAGGTATGCGCATTTGGCCGGCAGGTCCACAGGGTGCGGGTGTAAGGGTGCGTCGCGCTCGGCAGCGCCCGCGCCGGCATCTCGTCGACCTGTCTTCCCTGGTACATCACCAGCACGCGATCGCAATGCGCGGCTACCAGCGGTAGATCGTGGCTGATCAGTAACATGGCCATCTGCCGCTGCGCGCACTGCTCCACCAGCAGCTCGAGGATCTGGTTGCGCAGGCGGGCGTCGAGGGCCGAGGTCGGCTCATCGGCTATCAGCACCTTCGGGTTATTGAGCAGCGCGAGGGCGATCATCACCCGCTGTCCCATCCCGCCGGAGAGTTCGCCGGGATAGCGGCTGAGGACCGGCAGATCCAGACCGACGGCGGCGATGGCGTCTTTGACCGCCTCAGCGCGCGCGCGGCGGCTGAGACGCTGATGCAGGGTTAACGCCTCCTCCAGCTGCGTCTGAATGGTCTGCACCGGATTCAGCGCATAGCGCGGGTCCTGCAGCACCATGGCGATATCGTTGCCGCGCAGCGCGCGCCAGCCGCGGGCGCTGAGGGTCAGCACATCGCGCCCCAGCACCTCCAGCCGTTCAGCGCTCACCACCCCGGGCTTGCGCACCAGGCCCATCAGCGCCCGGGCGGTCATCGATTTGCCGGAGCCGGATTCGCCCACCAGCGCCAGCCGCTCGTTGCCGAGGGTGAAGCTGACGTTGTCCACCACCCGGGCGGTGGGATAGTCGACGGCGAGTCCCTGGACGGTCAGTCGGATGTCAGTCATGTTGCGGCTCCAGAATATCGCGCAGGCCATCGCCCAGCAGGTTAAACGCCAGGCTGGCGAGCAGGATCGCCGCGCCGGGGATGGCAGCGATCCACCATTGGTCGAAAATCACCTGCATCCCGTCGGCAATCATCGCTCCCCACTCCGCCATCGGCGGGCGGGCGCCCAGACCGAGAAAGCCGAGCCCGGCGGCGGCAAGGATAATACCCGCCAGATCGAGCGCCAGCCGGACAATCGCCGACGGCAGACACAGCGGCAGAATATGGCCGACCAGCAGCCGCCCGCCGCGGATGCCCAGCATCTCCGCCGCGGCGAGGTAGTCGCTATGGCGCAGGCGCTGAATTTCGCTGCGCGCCTGACGGGCGTAGGCCGGCCAGGTGGTCAGGGCTAACGCCAGCGCGCCGTTGACCAGCCCCGGGCCGAGCATCGCCACGAACGCGAAGGCGAGGATCAGGCGCGGCATCGACATCACCACGTCGGTAAAGCGCATCAG
>ERZ894183.274-NODE-274-length-47866-cov-10.738282_pt1 | contig 47866 bp, 67 predicted proteins | sample MGYA00380279_ERZ894183 | MGnify/ENA primary metagenome ERZ894183 (study PRJEB32331, sample SAMN06328422) | human gut metagenome | biome: human gut microbiome; feature: stool | host: Homo sapiens | collected 2013-06-26 ... | reverse complement strand
GCGGAAGCCCGTACACTTGCCGAGCAGTTGGGAGACCGGTCAAAGATCCTACACAAGGTTGTTGAGCTCTGTGGGACGCCCACCACACCCAAGCAGCTTTTTCTTGTGACCCGCGCCTATAGCTTCTTAGGAAATCGATATGCAAAGGAGACGGAGAAAGCAGCTACTGCGTACTTGGCTACAGCGGGGTGGCAAGAGCTGCCGCATCGAACCGTTTATGAAGAAGGAATTCCGGTGAATGGGGCGGCTGCCGGCCGCGCTTGTATTGTGTCCGACTTGGCTGCGGCGGAAGAACATTTGGGAAAGTTGGAAGCAGCCATTTCGCATTATTTGGAGGCATACCGTCTGGAGCCATACCGCGCGATGTATGCCATCAAGGCGGCGGATGGGATGGTAAAGATGGGGCGAAAGGAGGAGGCGCTCACCTTTTTGCGGCAGCAAAAGGAAAACCGCTATTATACGCCGGTTAAATACCGCGATGCACAGGGACAGTGGCGTCACAATGATACCTTCCGGGAATTACTAAACGCCCAGATTTTGAAGTTCGAAAGCTGAAAAGAGTCAACCCCCACCGGCTAAGGAGGGGAGATAAGGAGACTCTATAAGGGGCTATTACTGACAAGCGTCCCAGGGGATGCACGGAACTTTATTCCGCTTACGTCACTTGCCTACAGCCCGTAAACGGGCAATCACCGTTCTAATAGCAGATTTCTATTAGCGGAAGGTTCATGTTAGCGGCTCACTTCACTCGATGTTTGATATTAAAGCTCTTTTTACGGGGCGCCCCACCGGCAGAGCTGATGGGGCGATCCAATGAGAAATCGCCGCAGTAAAAACTGCAGCGATTTCTAGTTTTGGTGGACTTTGACCCCTCAAATCCGAACCCCTTCTCGCCGGAAGGGTTTATGCGGAAAGTCTTACTCTTGCAGGAGGTCAAGTTATATGCTGTCGTAATGCGGAAACCGTCAGGTTCGTCCCATACGGTAACGGAGTTCACCATGAGGTCAATGATAATGCGCCGGTATCTCTCGTCTTCGATGCGGCCTCCCTTAAACTCGGTCAGCCAGTAGACAATCTGGCTCCGCTCAATTTTACAGACATATTTCTCTTCTTCGGCTAAAAGTCGGAAAAGATTTTTCTTTTCTTTCTCCAACTCTACAAGTCGGTTCATAAGAGCGTCAGAGGCAATACCCTTTTCAATGGCATTTGTAATATTGGCAATACCGCTCTCTGTTTCCTTCATCCGTTCTGTAAGTTCAGGAATACGGGTATTTTCTCGCAAGTCCTGTTCAGTTTGAGAGATCGCCATGTCTGCCAGCTCTTGAATGGTATCATCGGTCAGTAACTCCATAGCGTCTTGCGCTACGATATACTCTATCCATTCTTTCTTCAAGGGCTTCTTTTCACAAGCGTGTTTCCGCTTCCTGGTATAACAGGTGTAGTAATTGTGGACAGCTCCGGTTCTGCTGGTTCCGCTTTCCCCATTCATAGAGCCTCCACAATGGCCGCAGAAGAGCTTTCCGGCCAAGAGGTAATCCACCTTGGCTTTGCCCCTTGCCGGGGCTTCTGCGTTCTTAGAGAGCCTACGGCTCACCGTTTCAAACAGTTCCTTGTCAATGATGGCCGGAACGCCTCCTTCCATCTCAATATCTTTGTAGGTATAGACCCCGATATATCGTTTATTACGGAACATGGACTTGAAACTATTCCGGTTAAACTCTACTCCCTTGGCTGTGCGATAGCCTTTTGCGTTAAACATACGGCAAATATCGGCCACGGTTTCCCCATTGGCATAAAGTTCAAAAGCCTCTTGGACGATATGAGCGGTAGCCGGATTGATAACCAGCTTGTGATCTTCAATCTTATAGCCGAGGGGGATATGGCCTCCGATACTATGACACTTCAAGGCGGACTCCCTCATGCCTCTGGTGATCTTCTGCGAGAGGTCGGCGGAGTAAAATTCGGCCATACCCTCCAACACAGCTTCAAGGATAATGCCCTCCGGTTTCTCAGAAATGTTCTCAGTAGCAGAGATGACCTTTACACCGTTCTTTCTGAGGCGGAATTTGAAAAGTGCGCTGTCTGTTCGGTTCCGAGCAAAGCGGTCAAGTTTCCAGACAACCACATACTCCCAGGGCTTTTTCTCGCTGTCCCGTATCATCTCTTGGAAGTGAACCCGCTTCTCTACATCTTTCCGGGCGGTGGTAGCTCGGTCTACATAGATGGCTGTAATACGGTAGCTATTCAGTTTGCAGAAGGTTCGGCAATCACGGAGCTGCCCTTCAATGGATTGTTCCCGTTGCCGCTCGGAGCTGAACCGAAGGTACAACGATACATCGGTGTCCCCTTCAAAAAGTGTGGAGGGGTCTTGTCTGAACTGGTCTATTTCCTCTTCGGTCAACATGGAGAGGTCAATAGGGAATTTTGTGATTTTCATAGCGTCTTTCTCCATTCAGACAGGTCGATGACCTTAGCCAACAACAGGCTCTTCCGAAGGGTCTGTTTTTTCTTTTGCTGTTCGGTCAAATTCATTCATGGCGCATTGAATAATACGCAATTTACCCTCTGCGTCACAAAAAGAAAAGTATCTGAGTAGCCGTTCTTCTAACTCTGACGCGCCGGAAATACTGACCTTTCCTAAAAGATGATCGACTGAAATATCAAGAAATTCTGCAATTTTAGTAAGCCGTTTCAGATAAGAATTACTTGATTTGTTTTTCCAGTTTGTGAACATCTGAGAACTAAAACCAAGATATTCACATAAATCCTTTTGTTCAATTTTCTTGTAATTTAGACAGGCAACAATGTTATCGAGAATAGCTTGCTCTTCGGGAGTACGATTTACCGTTTTCATTGTGCGGGCACCTCCTGAAAATAAATCAACAGAAATTGTTGATACCCTATTGACAACAACGATAATCGTTGATATACTCATATCAACAACGAAAGTTATAAAACAGGCAACAACAATCCGAGGGGTCAAATCTCTTCCTTTGAAAGAAATTCGGCTCCTATGCAAAAATGAAATCTCTAATGCTTATTGTTCTGTGACAAGTCCAGTATAGCATAAGCGATTTTAGTTGACAAGGATTATTTATAACTTTAGTTGTAAATCGAAGAAAGGAGGTCGCATGATGGTGGGAAACCCTACACCCCGTCCGTATTGGACACCCGATGTACCTGTTATCCGGCTGACGGAGCAGGAGCGCACGAGCTACCGTGAGCAGATCAGGGAACTTGTGGCCGGTGCAAGTCTGACTTTTACTTGGCTTATCCGGCAGCTCTCTGATGAAGGACTGATGACTGATAAGTACGAAATGTCCGCAACGCTCTCTGGTGTTCGCACCGGGGACAAAGCAGACGAAATCCTTCGCCGCTCCCTTGATATTCTACATCGGTATCAGATGCGGATGGGGTCATGCGGGGAGCCGTGAGTGCCTTTGTACCGGAAGTTCAAGCCCAGGCTAAAGCCGCAAGCCTGTTGTTGCTTCAAATTGTGCGGGAATATTTCACTGACCCCGTACACAGGGCCGAGTTTGAGGACTGGTACAGAAAGAAGACCGGAGAAGAGTATGTGTGGAAGAAGGTTACAGATGAATGAAACGGATATTTGGAACCCTGGCATTTCTCTCCTTTTTCTGGCTCCTTGGAACGGTTGCCGCTGTTGAGCAAGACATGATGACTCTTGGCACCGGAACGCTTCACATGGCCTTTGCCCTATTCCTCTTCTATGTCTTTTGTAAACTGGCCGGAGCGTTTTATCCTACGCAGAAAAGGAAAAGCCGCAGACGGGAGTGCAGTCCCATCCACGGCAAGCGTAAAAGCTCAATCTGATTATACCAGACATTTTGAAAATTGAAAAGGAGATTTTCACATGGATAAGAATGTATTTTCTCAGCTTGCGGCTGAGTTTGACCGCTTGGAGCGGACGATCACCTACCAAAAGGAAGTCATTTCCACCATGCAGAAGACCCCTACTTGCCCCTGTTGCAAGGTTCCCGCAGATGGCCGGATTTACACCCTTCCCGAACTCCCGAAGATGAAACTGGACGATTGCTCTTGGGCTGAAATCGCTATGTATGCTCAGTCTGGCATGGCTGATAAGGTGTTTGCTCAAGGCGATACCAAAAAATTCACCCTGTCTAATGGCACAGTTATGACGGCCCGTATCATCGACTTCAATCACGATACGGATAAAGAGAACAATATCCTGCCTATCACCTTTGAAACGGTGGAAACCCTCAATGATGATTTTCAGATGAACCCTGAATACACCAACAAGGGCGGCTGGCAAAATTCTCAGCTTCGCAAGGTTCTGAACAATTCCGTCATCGAAATGCTTCCTGCTGATCTTCGGAAGGTCATCAAGCCCTGTTTGAAGAAGACGAGTTTGGGCGGAAACAGCGAGAAGTACGGCCTGACTTCTGACCCTCTGTTTGTTCTGTCCGAGCAGGAAATTTTTGGCCGAAAGATTTATTCCCACGGTGACGAGGGGCATTGGTATGGCTGGTATCGCCAGGAGAACACCGAGTACGGAAAGTGCAAGCAGAACGGTGAGCGGGATTGGCGGTGGGAGCGTTCGCCTCGTAGCGGCAACGCCACCATTTTTTGCCTTGTGGGCAGTTCGGGAGACGCCAGCATTAACAGCGCCGGCAACTCTTATGGCGTGTCCTTCGGCTTCTGCGTTTAATCCGTAATCCAAAATAATCCCGCCCCGTAAGGGGCGGGGAAAGGAGAGTCATGAACTATATTGTGAAAATTTCATGGTATAGCGGAGGCTGCGAGTTACTTGCTGATGAATTTTTCCCAACCACGATGGAGAAAACCAGGAAGCTCTTCAAGCTCTTGGTTGCTGACATTGATTGGGATGACGAAAAAGTAAGAGAGCTTTTGGATTATTTCAAGGAGCGCAAAGTCCTGGAAGTCAAAATGGCGGAAGATGCTCGAAGCATGGCTCAGGGACTTATGCGGGAGGCAGAGGTCATTAAGGCAAGATGTTCTCGCAAATCCGAAGAATACCAGGAATATATGCGGTTCCGTGATAAGGCTTTAGACTTGAGCCGAAGTTCTACTACTCACTTGAACGCCGCTCGTTATTGCGTTAAGGCATCCGCACTCCTGAGAGATATGTGGGGAGGGAATGTGGTTTGACAAACATGAACCGTAAGACTGGAACCTCTTTTGAGCGGCAGCTTTGTACCAGCCTCGCAGGGTATGGCTTTTGGGCGCACCAGATGGCGCAAAACAGCCAAGGCCAGCCATTTGATGTGATTGCCGCTAAGAATGGCCGCACCTATCCCATTGACTGCAAGGTATGTGAGAAAGATGTTTTCCGACTGGAACGAGTGGAAGAAAATCAGTATTCCGCAATGACACTCTGGCGACAGACGGGAAACGGTGAAGGATGGTTTGCTCTCAGAATGACCAACGGAGAGGTATGGTTTATCTCCCTTGAAACTATGGAGAGGGCCATGCTTACCCGGAGATCGTTGTACTGGTCAGAAATTAAGCAGTTCGGAATTACACTGGAAGAGTGGGTGTCGAAATGCGGATGACCGTTTCTAATCAGCTCAGGATTGAAAACCCTACCGCTGACCTGTTGGAATGGTGCAAGAAAAATCTGGTGTTGCCAAATCCCGATTATACCAAAAAGGCCCGTATGAACCTGTGGATTGGTAATACGCCGCAGAAGTTGTATCTCATGCAATGGGATGGCGACACGCTGGTGCTTCCCTACGGTTGCTTCAATGATGTTCTTCGGCTGGCCCCATTCACCGATGTGTCCATGACCTTTGCTCCGCAGTCCAAGGTTGACTTCCAGTGCAACATCCCCCTTTACGATTATCAGGAAAAAGCAAAGGACGCTCTGGTAGAAAGTGGTCGTGGGATTTTGCAGAGTGCGGCTGGCTCCGGTAAAACGCAGATCGGAATTGCGCTGGCTTGCGAGATTGGAGAAAAGGCACTCTGGCTCACCCATACGAGGGACTTGCTTTTGCAGAGCAAGAGCCGAGCGGAGCAGTATATGAGTTCGGCCCTGACCGGAACAATCACAGAGGGAAGAGTCCAGATTGGTAAGGGTATCACCTTCGCAACGGTACAGACCATGTGCAATCTTGATCTAAGCCGATACAGGGACACTTGGGGTTGTGTCATTGTGGACGAGTGCCACCGGGTAGCCGGTACACCTACCGCAGTCACACAATTTTCCAAGGTACTAAGCTCACTGGCCGCTCGGCATAAGTACGGCCTCTCTGCCACGGTTCATCGGGCAGACGGCATGATTGCCGCTACTTATGCTCTTTTGGGAAAAATCGCCTATCAGGTGCCAGACGAGGCGGTAGCCGATAAAATCATGACCGTCAGTGTCCTTCCCCGGCCTACTCAAATTGGTCTAAGTAAAGAGTTCCTTGATACGGACGGCACGATCATCTATGCCAAGCTGATAAATTATCTGGCTGAGGACTTCCGTAGAAACGGTCAGATTGTCGGTGATCTCATGCTGAACGCCGAGCATTACAACCTTGTTTTGTCTGACCGGTTGGCCCACCTGGAATATTTGATGGCCCATCTCCCGAAGCATTTGAGAGATCAAGCGGTAATGGTAGACGGGAAAATGACTTCCAAAAAGGGCAAGGCGAAACGGGAACAGGCCATAGAGGACATGAGAGCCGGGAAGAAACACTATTTGTTCGCAACCTATGCCCTGGCAAAAGAAGGGTTGGACATTCCCAGGCTTGACCGGTTGTACCTCACCACTCCGCAAAAGGATTACGCCATTATTACACAGAGCGTAGGTCGTATTGCCAGAACCTTTGAGGGCAAGGGAGAACCGATTGCCTATGATTATGTGGATAACGGTATTCAATACCTTGTCCGCAGTTATAAAAAACGATGCACTTCGTACCGCAAATGCGGTTGCAAAATTTTAGAATGAGGGGGGGGCAAATGAAAACCCGTGAGTGTGATGTGGGTGGAGCAGTCAGGCTCCCGAAACAGTTTTATGAACGGCCTCTCACACTTGAAGAAAGCCGGTTTGCTTCGGAACACATTAGTATTGTGTACCACTATTTAAGACAACAGGGCTTAAACTCTGATGAATGGTTTGATGTGGTCATCTTCCGGTATCTGTTAAGTGTGAAGCGATATTTTGCACTTCCTGAGTTGCAGAAATTGAAGTTTATCACGGTGGCCTGTTCCGCAATGCGCTCTGCCGTAGGACATGAAAGGCGAAAACAAGCCTCTGAGCCAGTTACGGTCAGTCTGTTTGATGTTATACCGGGTACAGAAGACCTCTGTTATATCGACACGATAGCTGTCCCGGAAACCAATTAAGAAGAGGGTGAATAGATTGAAAATTACCTACAATGTTCAGGCTCCCGACAGAAGGGGATTTGCCAAGAGCGAAGAAGTCAAGGCCATTGAAGATTTTCTAACCAGTGGTAACGCAAAGAATATGTGCTTTGAGTATGACACCAAGGAAGAGGCGAAGAACAAGCTGGCAACCATTTCGGGTCATAAGCGCAAGTACAATGAGCAGCACCCGAAGGGGTATGATGCTTACCGAGTTGATAAGTGTATCTATATTATCCGGGGAGCCAAGGTAAAATGAAAGTCCTTGTAGCCTGTGAAGAGAGTCAAGCGGTATGTATCGCCTTTCGGAAATTGGGGCACGAAGCCTATTCTTGCGATACACAAGAGTGTTCCGGTGGGCACCCGGAATGGCACATCAAAGGAGATGTTCTTCCTCTTATCAATGGCAATAAGCCGTTTATTACGATGGACGGTGATCTTCACGCCATTGTTGGAACATGGGATTTGCTGATTGCTTTTCCTCCATGCACCTACCTGACCAATGCGGGTTCTGTCCGATTGCGAATAAAAGGGGAAATCAATAAAGAGCGAATGGCGAAAGCCGTTGAAGCCAAAGCGTTTTTCATGAAGTTTCTGGAAGCAGATTGCCAGAAAATTTGTGTTGAGAACCCCACACCCGGAAAAATCCACCAGTTGCCGCAATATACCCAAGCGATACAGCCGTGGTGGTTCGGACACCCTTACACAAAGCGGACTTGCCTGTGGCTTAAAAACCTCCCCCCCTTACCCCTACCGATATTATTCGGGAAGGAGTTACCCCGTATGTTAATGGAGGTTGTAAAGACGCTCATGGGAATTACCGGAGATTTCAGGATAGGAATGAGCGTGACCCAAAAACTCGTTCAAAAACATTTCTGGGTGTTGCACAAGCAATGGCCCAACAGTGGGGAGGCGATATGAGTGGATAATCTTTTTATCTTTGACTGTGAGGTGTTTGCCTTTGATTGGCTTTTCGTGTTCAAACACAAGGCCACCGGAGAGTACACCGTAATTCACAACGACAACGAAGCAGTCAAACAGTTCATGGAACAGGAGCCACTTTTGGCTGGGTTCAATAACAAGCACTATGACCAATTCATTCTGAAAGCTGTTTTGGCAGACTATACGCCGGAAGAGGTGAAAGTGGTCAATGATTTCATCATCGTCCAGGGGCATGAGGGATGGGAACACCATGATCTTCGAGAGAGCCGGATATACTTTGACCAATACGACCTCATGGACGATTGCCAGATGGGATTGTCCCTGAAAGCAATAGAAGCTCACCTGGGTATGGATATTCGGGAAACTACTGTATCTTTCAATCTTGATAGACCATTGACTCCCGAAGAGCTGGAAGAGGTCATCTTCTACTGCAAGCATGATGTGGACGCAACCGATAAGTTGGATGACCTTCGACAAGGCTACCTGTCCAGCAAATTGACCCTGGGCAAAGAGAAAGGCATTTACCCGGCAAAGGCCCTCTATATGACCAATGCCAAGCTGACTGCTGCCTACCTTGACGCAGAGCCTAAACCCCATTATGACGAGCGGGAATATCAGTACCCGGCTACTCTGTTACGCCAGTACATTTCGCAGGAGGTATTTGCATTTTTTGACCGGCTGAAAGACATGACCATCCCCAATGAGGTGGTGTTCAAAGAGAAGCTGGAAATCATGGTTGGTGACTGCCCTTGCACGATTGCCTACGGAGGTATTCATGGGGCCATTCCCTGTTACCGGGAGGAAGCTACGAAAACCCGTTCCATCCGCAATAAAGATGTTGCCAGCTATTATCCTCACCAGATGATCTTAAACGGCTATTGCAGTCGGAACATTCCCTCTCCCGATGTGTATGCAGCTACCATTGAGCGGCGGGTCAAAGCGAAAAAGGCTGGTGACAAGGCCACGGCCAATGCTCTAAAGCTGGTGCTGAACACCACCTATGGAGCCATGTTGAACAAGTATAACGACCTCTATGACCCCCTCATGGGCCGCTCGGTCTGTATCTCAGGACAGTTACAGCTTCTTGAAATGGCTATCCATCTCATTCAGGATTGCCCTACGCTGAAAATCATTCAGCTCAACACCGATGGTATCATGGTCAGCCTTGATGACTCCGATGTTCCCAAGTATCAAGAGATTACCGGAGAATGGGAGCAACGCACCGGCTTTGAGTTGGAAGAAGACCTGATAAAGATGATCTGCCAGAAAGATGTAAACAATTATGTGGAAGTCCCGTTTGAGGGCGACCCCAAAATCAAAGGCGGGGTTCTGGTTCGAGGGATTGCACCGGCAGGAGCGTTCAATGTCAATAACAACGCCTGTGTAGTTGCCAGAGCGGTCAAGGATTGTCTGGCCTACGGAGTTCCTGTGGAGCAGACTATCATGGAGTGTAATAAGCTGCTGGACTTCCAACTGATCGCCAAGGCTGGGAGTAAGTATGGTGACGCTCTTCATGAGGTGGATGGAGAATTACAAGTGGTACAGAAAGTCAACCGGGTCTATGCCACGGGCGATCACCGTATGGGAACGCTTTACAAAATGCACCTCTCGACTGGAAACCCCGTGAAGATTGCCGGATTGCCGTCAAGATGCGTGGTAGACAATGACAATCATCTCTCTATTGAGGTAGTTGACCGTGACTGGTATATCCGGCTGGCAAAACGGTATGTCCGAGATTTCCTTGGTATCAAGCCCCCTAAGCGGAATACCCGGAGAGTAAATAAGGTCAAACGAGAGCTGACGGCTTTGTTGGAGGGATAGTCTTGGAAAGAGAACCGAACACAGAGTATGTCCTTTCACTCTCCTATGGTAAGGACAGTTTAGCTTGCTTGGGAGCCATTGAAGAGCTTGGTTGGCCGCTTGACCGTATCATTCATGCGGAAGTGTGGGCAACGGATGATATTCCGGCTGATCTGCCGCCAATGGTTTCCTTCAAGGTTCATGCAGATAAAATCATTCGAGAGCGGTATGGGGTTGAAGTAGAACATCAATGTGCAGTTCGGAATGGTGAGAAGTTGACTTATGAAAAACTATTCTACCATGTTCCTATCAGAAAAGAAACAACGATAAATCGTTTCGGTGAGGGGGGGGGTATCTCCGATTGCCGGGTTCCCACCTCGTCTCGCTCCATGGTGCAACAGCCGACTCAAACTCCGAAATCTGCAACGGGTTCCCGTTTACAATCAGCGCATGGTGCAAAAAGCTCAAAGACGGGTCTTATCCTCGGCTTCCCTATCATCAAGGGGAATTGGTGTACGAGCGATCTCAAACGCCGGGTTTTCTACTGGCCCCATTGCACAAGGGGCAAAAACAAATATTGTGCAGTACCTCGGAATAGCTGCGGATGAACCGGAACGCATTGAGCGTCACACTAAACCCGGCTTCAAAATGCCCCTGGTGGAAGTCGGGTGGGATGAAGCCTACTGCCGGAAGTGGTGTGAAGAGCGGGACTTGCTCTCCCCGATTTACACAACCGCAACAAGGGGGGGGTGTTGGTTCTGTCACAATCAAGGAATAGACCAGCTCCGATTATTGCGAAAAGCCTACCCTGACCTCTGGAAATTGCTTTTGAAATGGGATAGGGATAGTCCGGTCACATTCAAGGCAGACGGCCATACGGTGCGTGACTATGATCTTCGGTTTCAAGCAGAAGACCTTGGGCTTGTGCCGACAGACCGCAAATTCCGATGGAAGATGTTGACCGGCGATAATCTTATCGCTGTCACGAAAAGAAATCTGTTGAAATTATTGGAGGGTTCAATATGAAAAAAAATCCTGGTAGAGCAGAGCGCAGACGGTTGTTTTTCAACCGCCGTAGGGCTGCGGGTAAGCAGAGAGCGAAGATCAATGAGTATATCAGTTCTCACAAGTTTTTGAAGAAGTTTCAGGAGGTATAAGAAAAATGGCTACCGAGAGTAAAAAGACCCCCGCACCCGCCGTTGATTACAGCGGTATGAATATCTGCCGGAAGTTGCAGATTGCCCGATTGAAGTTCCTGCAAGCCGGTGTGAAGAAAACCGGAAAAAACATTCACTTGGAGTTCATGTACTTCGAGCTGAGTGACATTGTTCCTGTGGCCGAGTCCATCTTCACGGAAGTGGGTCTGCTGATGGCTCCCACCTTCGGCAAGGAGTACGCCATTGCCAAAGTTTTCAACTGTGATGATCGGGATGAAGAGCCTATTACCTTTGAGGCTCCCTTCACACAGATCGCCCCCATCATCTCCAACAGCGGCAAGGTTGTGACGAACGAAATGCAAGCCCTGGGCAGTTCTATCACCTATATGCGCCGGTATTTGTGGCAGCTCGTTCTTGACATTATCGAGGCTGACAGCATCGACAATACCTCCGGTGCAGATGAAGATACTCAGACACCTCCCTCTCCCCCTAAGAGCGCAAAAAAGGCTCCTGTGACCGCTGAGAAGCGTCAGGAAATCAAGTCTGAGCTGACTTCCGCCCCGGAGGGTGCCGCCAGTGAAGAACAGGTTGCCACGCTGAAAGCGGAACTGAAAAAGCTCATGGAGCTGGACGCAGAGCAGGAAAGCTTTGTGCAGAATGTGGCCGTAAAGACTGAGGGCTTCACCAAGATCACCGCTGATGTGTGCAACCAGCTCATTACCGGTGTACGGGATATGCTCTCGGCGTATGACACTCAGGAGGGTTAATCATGGAATGGCTTGACAACAAAATTCAGATTGTGCCGCCCAAGCGTCCTAAGAAGCTGACCGCTACCCGGTTCGCTACCATTCTCGGCCTCAATCCTTGGTCTACTCCCTTTGAGGTCTGGTGTGAGATCACCCGTACCTACCAGAAGCCCTTCGAGGACACGATTTATACCATTGCCGGTAAGACCATCGAGCCGAAACAGGCGGAGTACATGAAGAACACCTACTTCATGAGCAATCTGGTCACTCCAACCGATATTTACGGCGAGAATTATTTCCAGAAGACCTTCGGTGATTTCTTCTCTGATACGCCGGTACTTGGTGGTATGTGGGACTACCTGCTGCATGGCAAAGATGGCAAGCCTACAACCGTTCTGGAAATGAAAACCTCCAAGCGTGTAGAGGATTGGGCGGAAGATATTCCTGAATATTATGCCCTCCAAGCCGCCCTCTATGCGTATCTTTTGGGCGTAGACAGCGTAATAATGGTGGCCTCCTTCCTGGAACCCGGTGATTATGAACACCCTGAGAACTTCGTATGCAGTTCCGGCAATACAATCACTCGGCCTTTCAAAGTGTCAGAGCGTTACCCGGACTTCGAGAAGCGGTATGTGAAACCGGCTTTGAAGTGGTGGAAAGACCATGTGGAAAGCGGCATCTCTCCGGCCTATGACGAGAAAAAGGACGCTGAAATACTGGCCGCTCTCCGTACCAACAATCTCTCTCCTGAAACCGACTTAGAGGCTCTGGTGAAAGAAGCCGAAGAGCTGAAAGGTAAGCTGGACGCTCATGCCGCCGAGGTTTCCGATGACGAGAAGCGGTACAAAACCCTGACCGATATGATTAAAAAGGCAGCTATCCAGCAGTTCCGTGAGGGGGACAAAAAGGTGTCTATCGCCGGTACTGCCTATACCTGGGAAGTCAGCAAGAGTACCACTACCAAAATCAATAAGGACGCTATGAAAGCGGACGGGGTTTTAGATAAGTACAGTACCACCGAGGACAGCTACCGGTTGCTGCCGAAAGCAATTAAGGAGGGATGACCGATGAAGTTTAAGAATTTTGTGAAATCTCTGGCTTCCAGCGGAGTGATCTATAAGAGAGGGATTGAAGACCTACCCTTTGCTGACCGCTGGCTGGCCTCCCCCACGGCTATGATGATCATTCCCACTACGGTGAAAAGCGTGACCGCTGCGGCTATTCAGGATATGCCCCAGGCCATTGACAAGATGATTGACCAGATTGGTCATACAGACTATGCGGTTCTGTCTGAGGCAATCATGCCCTATCCCGATGGCGGCATCAAGGATTGTATTCGGGTCTATAAGACCCAGGCTGGTGACATTTCTATCAAGATCAGCAACGATGACTGGAAGCTGATTGAGCGGAAAGACACCTGTGAAATCCTTTATGCCTACGACATTGACACCAATTCCAATGTCGCAAAAGCCCTGCTGGTAAAGAGTTTCCCGGAATTACCCGGAGATGACGAGGAACTTGTGGGCATCATCTTTCCCGTTAATGATGAAGTCTAAGGAGGACAAACAAGATGGCTAAAATTGGTTTGAGTGATGGGTTTTCTCTTATCCCGGAAGGAACCCATGTCTTCAAAATTACTGGGGTCAGCTATAAGGAAGCCTTTGGCAAGCTGGAAATTACCATGCAGACGCAAAGCGGAGCCAAGCACATCGAACGATTTTCCCTGCTGAAAACTGACGGCTCTCCGAACGAAGGTGCGCTTAATGCGTTCAGCTATTTTGCGAAGACCGCCTTGCAGGATTTCGAGCTTACCGAAATCGACCATGAAGACCTTGTGGGTCACTTCATCGAGTGTGATATTGAGCATGATGTTCAACCGAACAAGAACAAGCCGGACAAGACCATTACCTTCGCTCGGTTGGCCGATAAGCGGCCCTCTGACGGGTGGGATGAACAGGCGGCACCCTCACCCACCCAGGCTCCCAAAACCGCTCCTGCGTCCGCTCAGGCGGCTACTGCGGCCCCTAAATCTAAGAGTGACCTGATGGCCCTTCTTGGCTGATTATGGACGAGGGAGGGCGGCTAAATTTCCGCTCTCCCTCGCCAATGGTTTGTTGAAAAATATGTGGAAAGTGAGGATAAGATACTTTGACCACAACAAAGACAAAGGTTCAAATGCACCGGGAAATCTGCGAGGAAATCAACGGCCTCTATGCCCGGAAGAACCATGATTACGGTGATAGCTTCCACCAGACCTTTGTTGAAGAGGGTATGGCAATGGCCCGTATCAGGTTGGGCGATAAGTTTAACCGGTTTAAGACTCTTTCCCGGAACGAGGAACAAAAGGTAAATGACGAGTCCATTCGAGACACACTGATTGACCTTGCCAATTATGCCATTATGACGGTGTTGGAAATGGAGGTTGCCGACCATGACGGGAAATGAGTATCAAAAGGCCGCTCTGAGAACGGCTAATATGAACTATTCCGAATACAGCATGATTATAAACGGCGCACTCGGATTATGCGGCGAAGCTGGTGAAGTAGCTGACATTATCAAGAAAGCGACCTTCCAAGGTCATAAGCTCGATACAGAACACATTGCCGAAGAGCTTGGTGATGTAGCGTGGTATTTGGCGGTCACAGCTTTTGCAATCGGGAAAAATTTGGATGATATTCTGGCCTCCAATGTCGATAAGTTGCGGAAGAGATACCCGGAGGGCTTTGACTGTGAGAGAAGTGTCCACCGGCCTGAGTATGAGGGAGGTGCCTGTCATGATTAACCGAGATCGCCGGTCTGAGTTCCTAAACTTCATGCGTCTACCAGATGGAACCCCTCTGGCTACGGCTGGTGTTTTGGACTATCTCACCATCAATGGCTTCTTCACCGCTCCCGCTTCGACCAAGTACCACGGTAACTATGAGGGAGGCTTGTTTGACCACTCTCTGTCCGTAGCAAAACACTTGGTCGGCCTGACTGAAAGGTTGGAACTGAAATGGAAGAACTGTCGTTCTCCCTATCTGGTGGGTATCTTCCACGACCTCTGTAAAATCGACCTGTACCGTCATCCTGTCAAAGACACAATTTACATCGGCGGGGAGAAGCAGTCCATTTTCGATGAACTCTCTTGGGAGCATAATCCTAACACGCTTCTCAAAGGCCACGGCGATAAATCGGTCATGCTCCTAAGCCAGTTCTACAAGCTGACGGAGGAAGAGGTTCTGTGTATCAGGTATCACATGGGAGCCTTTACCGACAAGTCCGAGTGGAACGATTATACCAGAGCCGTCAACCTCTATCCTAATGTGTTGTGGGCGCACCAAGCGGATATGTTGGCAAGCCATGTGGAAGGAGTTTGAGCATGAAGATCATTGAACCTAAAGTGGAGCTTATCAATCCTCCTGCCTATTCTGACCTTCTCTCTCTGATTGAGCTGGCCGGACGCACTTGCTATAAGTCCGAGAGCAAGATTACCGGGGACAGCGCAGAAAAGTTTGTCAGGAACATCTTGAAGCGAGGTCATGAAGCTGTCATCGAACATGGCAGCGTGAGTGTTCGCTTTACTTGTGATAGAGGCGTGAGCCATGAGATTGTCCGGCACCGACTGGCCTCCTACTGCCAGGAAAGTACCCGCTATTGCAACTACTCAAAAGAGAGTTTTGGCGGAGAGATTTCCTTCGTCCGGCCCTCTACTATGGCAAAAGGGAGCGTGGCAATGCCTCAGTGGATTGCGGCTTGCAAACAGGCAGAATTTTCTTATTTCGCCATGCTCGACTACGGCTGTACTCCGCAGGAGGCCCGATCTGTTCTTCCTAACAGCACGAAGACTGAGGTGGTCATGACGGCCAATATGCGGGAGTGGAGGCACTTCCTTCGGCTCCGTACCGCTCCTGCCGCACACCCGGATATGCGAGAGATCGCAAAGATGCTCCTGGCTGAGATGCAGACCCGATACCCGGCTTTCTTTGAAGACTTCGAGGTGTAAACCATGATTGTGAAAAAGGCCGGAGGAAAGGTTTACGGAGCAGTCTTCACCGCCGCAGAGAAAAAGGCCATGGAAATGGAGATCAACCGGCAAATCATCGAAGCGGATAAACGCTATACCGATGACATTGACGCAATGGTTCTCTATACCCTTGCGGTTCACCTGGGCTTCGGCCCTAAGCGGCTCAGACGCTTTTATGAAGCCTTTGCCGCAGAGCATGACCGGCTTATTCAACATTACGAAATGCCGGACGATTACACATGGCTCTGTAAAGAAGAACTGAAAAAGATTGGTGTCGATGTGGAGGCATGGAACAGAGAAAGGGGAAGTATTCATGACATTCGTGAACAATAACGGGAAAGTCCCGTATATCATGGTCGCCGGTGCAGATCATGTTACCGGCGAAATGCCGCTTGAAACTGCGGAAAAGATTTACAGCAAGGGAGCCAAGAGAGCCAGCAATAGGTTTCCCGGCTATCCGGTCTGCGTGGATAACAAGTATTTCTTCGCCACCAAGACCTCTCCGAAGAAAAGGAAAACCACCAATAAGTAAGCTGTTTCCGGTACTGCTGCTGTCATTGGTTCTCCTATCTTCCTGTTCCGCCAATCCGGAAACAGAAATCATTGAACCCACTGAACTTCCTGTGTTTGAAGTCACTACACCGGAACCCACACCCACCGTTCCTCTTTGGAGCGAGGAAGAGGCTGATGTGCTGGCAAAGATGGTATGGGGAGAGGCCAGGGGTGTACCGTCTGATACGGAAAAGACCGCTTGTGTGTGGTGTGCGCTCAACCGTGTCGATCAGGGATATGGTTCAATCACTACGGTAGTTACCGCTCCTTATCAATTCATCGGGTATGATGCAGATAACCCGATTGATGATGAAATTAAAGCCCTGTGTGAAGATGTTCTTACCCGATGGTATGCGGAAAAAGATGGAGAAACCGATACGGGTCGGGTTCTACCTTCTGACTATCTCTGGTTCAGCGGAGATGGCAAACACAATTATTTTAGAAATGCCTACAAAGGCGGAGAAACATGGGATTGGTCGCTCCCTTCCCCTTATGAAACCTGAATGACCAAGAGGTGCCGTCATGTATGAAAAAATACCCTCTGAATTGAAAGAAAAGACCCAATGGGTCAATGTCTGGAATAGCAGCAAGGTTCCCATGCAGACCGGCCAGAAAAAAGCTGCCTCTTCTGTGCTGCCCGATACCTGGGGAACTTTTGATTGTGCTGTGCTGAATGTGGCGAACGGCATCTATGACGGCATCGGATATGTGTTCAATGACGATGGACTAATCGGGATTGACATTGATGACGGTTTTTCAGAAGGACTATTGAACCCGTTGGCCTCTGACATTATCAGCCATTGCGGTTCTTATACGGAGAAGAGCCGCAGCGGAAGAGGGGTACACATTCTGCTGAAAGGCTCTCTCCCCTTCAAAGGTCGTAACAACCGAGCCGGGGTGGAGATTTATCGGAGTGGACGGTACTTCATTATGACCGGAAAAGTCATTATTTATTCGGAAATCATTGAAAATCAAGAAGCGATTGATTATATCGTTTCCAAGTATTTTCCTGATGTTCCGAAAGAAGGTGCCGGTTCCTCCGCTCCACAACGCATTTATTCCCCAATCTACCGAAAGCCAGAGCCGGGGAAAATCTCTCTAAAACCAGAATATCCCGCAATCACTACCGGGAGCCGGAACCTGAGTCTGACTTCTCTGGCCGGTCAGATGCACAATCAGGGATATTCCAAAGCGGAGATTTACAAAGAGCTGCTGTATGCCAACACTCAGGCTTGCAAGCCGCCTCTTCCCCGTTCGGAGATTGAAACCATTGTAAATTCAGTTACCAGATATAGGAGGTAATTTATGAAACCTTATCAGCGTGGAGATGTTGTCATTATAGATGTACCTATCCCAGCCTCCGGCCATGTGCAGGGAGGCAAGCGGCCCTGGGTCATCGTTCAAAATAACATGGGGAACCAGTTCTCTCCCACCAGCATTGTAGTCCCTCTGACCACAAAGATGAAGCGGCTGGAAATGCCCACTCATGTTGCTTTTGTGTGGGAGAACTTGGAGCAAAGCATGGTCGAGTGTGAACAGGTACGGGTCATTGACATTACCGAAGACTGGAAATATGTCTGTACCCTCCCGCCTCAGATCATGTCCCATATCGACACAGCCCTGAGAAACGCTTTCTTCTATGGGGGGGGTGTAACAGATGGAGAATAAGCAGTATTGCCCTCTCAATGCTTCCACGGACGAAGTTCTGCATTGTTGTCAAGAGAGGTGTGCGTGGTGGGATGAAGACGCTCAGGCTTGTTCGGTGCTGGTAATAGCAAAGGCAATGAGGAAGGTGACGAGAAATGGCCGATGAAATTATGACCACGGAAGAGCAGGAACTTTTTCAGCTCTCCAATGGCCGGTACATCATGGATAAAGACCTGTCCCGAAAGATGTTTTACATCAAAGAGGCCAAGCCGGAGCGGAGCCACCAGATCAGCGGCACCGGCTATTCCTGGGACGAGTCTGGTATGGCAGAGCTGTTTTCCGAGTGCTACCAGAATGATACCCGCTTTTGCCCAGAAGCAAAGTGCTGGTACACCTATTCTAAGGGAGCATGGAGGAAGGATATTGGCTCCCTGTTGGTGGCTGAGAAAATCAAGGAATTTTGCCGCCTTATGGCTCTCTACTGCGGAGAGATTGACAACGAAGATCGCCGCAGGGAGTATATGAAGTTTATCGTAAAAATGGGCGACCGGCGTTTCCGTGACCGGCTCATGAAGGACGCTGCCAGCGTCATGCCGATTACGGCAGAAGAGTTTGACGCAAATCCCTTTCTCATTAACTGCCTGAACGGAACCTACGACATGGAGAAGATGGAGTTCCGTGAGCATGATTGGCGGGACTTCCTGACGATGCAGACCAATTTCGACTATACCTTGCAGGACTCCCGCTGTGAGCGGTGGGAGAGGTTTATTACAGAGGTCACTTGCAATGACCCGGACAAGGCTGAATATCTGCAAAAGGCCCTGGGCTATTCAATGCTCGGTATGGCGAATGAAGAGTGTATGTTCATCCTTCACGGCAAGACCACTCGCAACGGAAAATCTACCATGCTGAGTGCCATTCATCATCTCCTGGGCGACTACGCTTCTGTGTCCCCTGTGTCCATTATCTGCAAGTCTGACCGGTCAAAGAACGCAGAGGCAGCGAACCCCATGCTGGCTTCCCTTAAAGGTAAGAGGTTTGTGACCATGGCGGAGAGCAACCAGTATGGCAAGCTGGACGAAGAAACTATCAAGCAGCTCACCGGTGGAGAAGAGATCAAGGCTCGGAACCTCTACGAAGCTACCACGACTTTCCTCCCCCAATTCACCCTCTGGCTGTCCTGTAACGACCTTCCCTCTGTCAATGACAAGAGCCTGTTTGCCTCTGACCGTGTGCGAGTGGTGGAGTTCAACCGTCACTTCACCGAAGACGAGCAGGATAAAAACCTCAAAAGTGAATTTCAGACCCAGGAGGCCATGCGTGGCATTTTCACTTGGCTCTTGGAGGGCTACTTCAAATATAAGCGGTTCGGCCTGAAAATGTCCCCGGCCATGCGTCAGGTAGTCAAGCAGTATGAGAAAGACAATGACTTGGTATTGCAGTTCTTAGAAGAAAGGTGTGAAAAGGCCGGAGGTGCCTACACCAGAGCTAAGACGCTCTATGACGCTTACAAGATTTGGTGTAAGTCCAACGGCTATTTTGTGTGTAGCGCAAAGCGGTTTAATGCCGACATGGAAGTTCACCCGGAATGGCATGGGGGCAAGACTGTCTACTCTGGCTATCCTACCTACCGGGACATTCGTATGAAGGGAACAGTGTAATTTTATGGCCTATTACAAGAGAAATGAGTTTGAACTTTCTATTCCCATCAATGATCTTAAACCCGGTATGCAAGTGTGTATTCCGAGAAATATCACCTATGGGTGGAATGTTTATACGGGATTGACCTTGTATAAACCCTATACCATTAAGCGTGTTACACCCAAGAAAACCAAAGTGATATGCGAAGACGGTACGGAGTTTTACACAAAAGAAACGGCTTTTCTCTTTCCGGTTCCTGAAATGAACACTGAAAATGAGAGAGTTCTCCTTTTCCAGAAAATAGGTAAAATTATTGCGGCTCTTGATAGAACATCGTGCAAGACCTACATTGCCTCCTATGAGGAAATGAAAGAGGCTGCTGACCATTTAGTTGCTTTCTACGACTTTTGCTTGAAAAACTCCCAGGAAGGATGAGTTTTATGAATAAGAAAAATATGCGCCGTATGTCCATCTTGGTCACAGCACAGACCGCAAAAAATCTGGAACGACTGGCGGCTATGTCCGGCTACTTTGAGATTGGGAGAGTAGTAGATAAGCTGACCAGAGAGAAAATGATTTCTCTCCGGTACGAGAAAGGAGATGGCCGTAATGAGTAACAATGACAAGTTCAAGGAGCTGTATAAGGCAATCGGCGTTCTGGCTGAAACCGGCATTCTCTTCTACCGAGCCACCATTCAGGCCGGTGCAACTCCCGGAGAAGCCATGATCTTGACCCAGGCTTTTATACGAGCTTCTATGCAGGGTGACGATACCCCTCCTGAGCATGAGAGTGAGGAAGAAGCATGACCGTGAAAGAACTGAAAGCAAAGTTAGCCAATATCCCCGAAGATGCTTCTGTGGAAATGGTCATTTGCAATACTGATAACCCGTTTGAAGAAGGGTGCCGGGTAGACAAAATCGCCTATTTTGAGTGGCTTCAAAAGGATGGAGCGAAAACCGTGGTTTTGTTCCCGGCATGAGAGGAATATATTTAGTGGCCTACTGAATATATTTGCGACTTTTGGCCTTTGGTGCGTTTTAGTGACTTTTTTGGTGAATAATCGGCCACTACCGGAAACCCTTGTGGCGCAAGGCTTTAAGGGCATTTTTGACGGCTATTTTTATATTTTTCTGTATAAACCCTCCATAGAGAGATATATATAGAGAGATTTATAGCAAAAATCGAAAATGGTTCACTAAACTCACTAAAGGCCGACTGAAAATAATTTGTGAAGGAGTGCCGAGTATGAGTGAAGAGCTGGCCCCTAAGAGGGGCAGAGGCCGACCGAAAGGGACTGGCGGGAATAAGCGTCCTGATCGGACAGAGGCCATGAGTGTCCATACTGAGCCGGGTGACAACCGGAGGTATATTGAACATTCTTTGAGAATGTGGGACTGGCCCAGTGTGGATATGAAACAGCCTCCCCAGGTCAAAGAGCGTATCGGAATGTACCTGAGCATTTGTGCTGAGGATGATATGAAGCCGAGTGTTGCAGGACTGGCATTGGCCTTTGGAGTGAGTAGAAAGACGATATGGGCATGGGCAAATGGGGTTGATAGCAAGACTTTGCCCGAGGATAGCCGTAATCTTATAAAAAGAGCGTACCAATTTTTGAACGCTCAGATGGAAGATTACGCCCAAAACGGCAAGATTAACCCCGTTGCCGCAATCTTTTTGATGAAAAACCATTTTGGTTATCAGGACAAGCAGGAGGTCGTGTTGACCCCCAACAACCAGCTCGGGGAAACGACTTCCCCGGAAGAGCTGCAACAGAAGTATTTGGAGGCAACTGCCAGCGACTATGAAGCAGACGATTGATCTGCGACTATGGTTCACGACTTTCACGACTTTTGCGACTATGGTTCACGACTTTTGAACTTGCCTCCACGACTATCGGAGCCGCTGATCTCCCTCCCGGGAAGGTCGGCGGCTCCCTTCATATCCCGCCCCGGGGCGGGGTGACCCCCTGACCCTGGCCCCCTGGCGGCTGATCTGGCCGGAGCCGTCCCCGCCCTGGCTGATCTGGTACCAGGCCGGAGCCGCTGCCGGTTGTCTGGTAAAGTGTACTTTTGTTTACACATTATATAGGCGGCAAAAGCACTGAAAATTTTTTGTGTTTTCCTATTGACAACTGAAAATATTCAGTGTATATTAAAGGCACAAAATAAATTCAGTTGGCAACGGACATTTTAGAAAGGGGATTTAATTATGGCGTATGTCAGAAAAACCGTTGACCGGTGGGACATTGAAACAAATTACGGTTACGGGTGGGAAGTCGAAGATTGCGAATATACCAGGGCCGAAGCGGTAAAGCGTTTGAAGGAATACCGGGAAAATTCTTGTGGCCGGTTTGCGGTTCGGTTGGTAAAGCATAGGGAAAGAAAGGCGGTTTAATATGTCACTGAAAACAACAAACAAAGAAGCCCGGCTTGCAATCAGGCAATATATTTTAGATCATTTTGACCCTTGCGGGTATGATTTTACCGGCCCTTGTAGTTTTCCCAATGTAGCCCGGTTTATTCTGTCTGTCCATGCGAAGGAAAAGGCATATTCCCCGGAATACCAGAGCCGGAAAGGGTACACGAACGAACAAGTTTTTATTGACTGGTGCCAGGGTTTACCGTCTATCCTTGATACTTGCTATTATTATAACCGCTCCGCCGTGGCTGATTTGGGGGACATTTTGCAACAGTCGGAACGGGAACGGGCGCAATATACCGAAGAACAGGCGGAACGGCTCTTGACTCATTTGATTTATCAAGAATTAGTAAAGGGGGCGGCGGGAAGATGAAGCAATACACAAGAAAACAGTTAAAAGAATATGCCCGGTTAGGTTTGGCCCGTGATTTAACAACGGTTGACCCTGACACGCTGCCTAAATGGTATGAAAAAATCGGAGTTAGCCGGGGTATTTATGGCATGAATGGCGGCTTGATTTGGGATAAAGTAACTGGCGAATATGGTGTTATTTTGGCCCGTTCTTCTAATCTGTTTCGGTTGTTTTAAGGCGGTGGACGATATGACCAAAACGGAAGAGCGCAAGTTAAAAACCGCTTTAAGGCGGTTGGAGAAATGCGGCGGAGATTGTCACCATTGCGAAAAATGCCGGGTTTATACCCGGTCAACGGAACGGGCTTTATATATGGCGGTTGGTTGTGATCTGCTGCCGGTTGAAATGTTTTCTTATATTGCAGATACCCCGAAAGGGCTACACGCTGCCGCCCTGGAAACGGCCCGTTTTGAATTGGAGGCGGTGCAGTTATGACAAGATACCAGAAGAACAAAGAAGAGGTTAAGCAGTTCGCTATTGATTGGCAAGCGGATTTTTGCAATCACAATTACAGTTATTCCGAATTGGCAGTTTTTCAAGATATGTTTTCCCGGTTAGGCCGAAAATATGGCCATTTGCGTGAGTTTCGGGAAAACGGGATTTTATAAGGGGGTTCAATCATGATCTATTGTAAACAGATACCGCCTGAATATCAGGACAGCCTGTTATTTGATGATGAAGGAATGGGGCCGGATTATATCAATGTGACCGGCAACCGGGATTATATTAGCCGCACAAGCCCCCTTTTTGACCGGGTATATAATGCCCTGGAAAATGGGGAATTGGCCGAAGCCCTGGACGATATAAAGAACGGCGGTTATTATAGCAGCTTTTACAAGAACGCTACACAAGCGATAAATGACCTTTTGGAGCCTGACAAGGCCCGATATAGTACCCGTGATATTCACGCCCTGAAAGAGCTTGTAAACGCCTATAAGGAAGCCGGAAGCCGGGAAGAGAACAATATTTTATGCAAGGTTCTTTCCGTTGTTACGGGCCGTAAATGGGATTGGCGAATTATCCGGGGTTGTTGCCAAAGTGATTGGAACGAAATTTTTTACCCCGTGGACGATTGGAGCCGGGAAGCGTTGGCCGCTTTTGAAACAATGTATTTTAACACTGGTTCAGAGTGGATTATACACGATGAAGAGAATACCCCGGAAGGGCCGGAAGAGGTAAACGGGTATAGCTGCTATATTGTAGCCGATACGGAAGAGGGTATAAAGAAAGAGCTTGCAGCCGTGGCCGGTTGTGCGCCGTCTGATATTGTTATGTGGGCATTTGATGAATTTATCAGAGTACCACAATATAAGGCGGTGTAATCGTGTATATTCTTCTGCTGATCTTGCTTTTACCGGTTCAAATAATCATTGAATTGATGAAATTAAATAAATGAAGTTGCCGCCCTGGTTCATTCCGGGGCGGTTCTTTTATGCTTTTCAGGGTGCAGCCGGGGCCGGTTGCCTGATACCGGGGCCGGGGGATATATCCACCGCCACCGGGCCGGGGTGAGTGGTGAAAATTCCCACAAAAATAAAAAGGCTTTATTCCTAACAAACTTCATTCAGTTACAAATCTTATTCAGTAACAAAATATTTTCAACTCTCTATTGACAACAAAATAAATTCAGTGTATAGTATCATCAAGAGGTGATTACCATGTATATCAACAAGGCTATCCGAGATTTGATGAAAGCGAAAAATGTTTCTCTTCTGACCATGGCAAAGGCTCTTGGTAAAGAGCGTGGCAATGAAATCAGTTCTCGGCTGAGAAGCACTAACCTGTCCTTCAACAGCGCAGTCGAAATGCTGTCCGCCCTGGGTTATGAGGTGGTCATTCAGGAAAGAAAGCCCGGAGTCCGCAGAGCTGACCAAATCCTGATTGACCAGAAGGAAGACCCGAAGTATGACCTGGACGCTCTACTGGGGTCAGGCGGTGATGGTAAGTGAAATATGGCTATGGTCGGGTATCAGCCAAAGACCAAAACCTTGCCCGTCAGCTTGCCGCTTTGAAAGCCTATGCTCCTGATCTGGATGATGACCATATCTTCACTGACAAGCAAAGCGGAAAAAATTTCAACCGGGAACATTACTTAAAGCTAAAATCAATCTTGGTTCCCGGTGATGAAATTTTGGTTGAGGAATTAGACCGGTTTGGACGGAATAAAGCGGAAATAAAAGCCGAGTTGGAGTGGTTCAAGGAGCATGGTGTTATTGTCAGGGTGTTTGATGTTCCTACCACGCTGATGGACTTCCATGGGCAGGATTGGATTGGCGAGATGGTCAATAACATTCTGATTGAAGTTATGGGAGCAATGGCAGAACAGGAGAGGAAGAAGATACGGAAGCGTCAAGCTGAGGGGATAGCCGCTATGCCAGTAGTTGGAGGGAGAAAGGTATCTGCTAAAACAGGAAGAGGGTTTGGCCGTCCTGCTTATGAGATTGACCCGGATGAATTTAAGACACTGGTGCAAAAGCAGAGAGAAGGGCTGATTACGGTGAATGACGCTTGCCGTCAACTCGGTATTAGTAGGCCCACTTGGTATGAAAAGGTGCGAAAGGTCGGGTGAGGCATGAAATTGATTTTGAAATTCATCGGAGGACTGTTATTGATTGGACTGGTTCTCATGGTCATCTTTGAGGCAGACCCTTTCGGAGCGGCGAGAGAACGGAAAGCCCAAGAAGAGGCAGAGCAAAAGGTGGAAGAGATGGTAACTGAGAACTCAATTCGGTTAGTAGATGGTGAACTTGGAGAGTATGGACAGGAAGTGACCATACCCAGTGAAACCTTTGGAACCTACACTTATGTGTGGTACAACATACCGGCAGGAAAATACGATGTTACCTACGAAGGAGAAAAGGATAGAGCTACGGTATTCGTAGTAGGTAATGACAGTTCAGAAGATGTTCGTTCTACCGTTTACTTTAATGAGTATGGAGAAAGTCAACAGATTACCGTAGAGGACGGAACCCATTTGGAATTATCTATCGGGGCAAATCTATTGTTAAACCCTGTAAGCGAATAAGTGAAAAAGCAAATAGGCTCTTGCAAGGGCGGGAGTAACAGCCATTACGGGCTATCAGAGAAATCTGGTAGCCCTTTTTCTTTTGAGGTGATTTTATGGATTATCGGAAGCTGGCAGACAGTATTAAACGGCACATTGGGAATAGGCCGGAAGATCATGCCGCCTATATTGACCTGTTATCCCTTTGCCGCCAGTGGGAAGCGGAAGATTTTCAAGCGGCGCACGAGGTCAGTAAAGAGTTACGGGTTTTCTCGGCCAAGCAGTTACGCCGTACTTCTCCAAAAGAGGCAGAACATTTTTATGAGGCATGGAGGAAGAGCCTCTTGTTTGATGCTCCCCACAATTTTGACGCTTTTATGACTTATATTGAGCTTGACCGGAAGCCGGAAAAGCGGTTCTATGCTCCCCGGAGGCATTACCTGAAACCCATGGTGCAGGGGTTCCAAGATATTCTTGATAAAAAGCTGCGTCTTTTAACAATATCCATGCCGAAACGAGCGGGAAAGTCGCAAACAGGTATCAATTTTGTTAATATGCTCTCTGGTAAATTCCCTGACCGATCTACACTGATGGAGGGGACCGGTGATGACCTTGTGAAGAGCTTCTATAACGGGTGCTTAGAATATCTGATGGTTCCGAATGAGTATCTATTCTATGATGTATTCCCGGATGCCCGTCTGGTGCAGACCGGAGCGGACACAAAGATCATCAACCTCAAATCCAAGTCCCGGTTCCCTACTATCATGTGCCGTTCCATTGATGCCCGTCAGGTAGGTTTGTCCGAGGCTACGAATGTGCTTTATCTGGATGACTGTGTGGAGGGCCGTGAAGAGGCGAAGAACCGCCAGCGGCTTGATGATAAATGGGAAGTAATTTCCGGTGATATTATGGGCCGAGCCATTGAGGGTACGCCCATGGTATTCACTGGCACCCGATACTCCATCTACGATCCTATTGGGCGTGTCCAGGAATATGCGGCACAGGAGAATTGGCCTTGGAGAGCCATTGAAATTCCGGCCCTTGATCTAATCACGGACGAGAGTAATTATGAGTATGAGCGAGAGGGTCAGAAGATTTTTACCACGGCATATTTCCGGGAGCAGAGGGAACTTCTATCCGCCGAGCAGTTTGAGAGTGAGTTCCAGCAACAGCCTTTTGAGGCCAAGGGTCTTCTGTTCAACAAGGATGAATTGAATTATTTCTTTGAGCTGCCTCCTGACCGGGAGCCGGACACCATCATTGCCGTAGGCGATACCGCCGAGAGTGGTTCGGACTCCACCTCTCTCCCGGTGGCCGTTATCTACGGCACCGAGGTTTATATTGTCGATGTGGTCTTTGATGACGCTCCCGCTGAGGTAACAAAACCGGAGTGTGCCAAATGCCTGATCTCCAACAGGGTCGCTTCTGCTACTTTTGAGGCCAACAATGCAGGTCAATATTATGCCCGTGATGTGGCAGAAATCATTCGGCAGCAAGGGTATTCCATTGGTATCAGAACGAAGCGGACGATTTCAAATAAGCAGACTCGAATTGAATTTGCCTCCGACAATATCAAGAAGAACTTCTATTTTAAGCACCCGTCCACTTACAAACGAGGCAGTCAGTATTGGAATTTCATGAAGGAGCTGACCACCTATACCCGGAGCGGCAAGGTTCCGCACGATGACGCACCTGACTCCCTGGCTCTTCTGGAAAACGAAATTCGTATGTTGGCCGGAGGGAAAATCGAAATCTTCAAGCGGCCATGTTGAAAAGCTAAATATCCAATGGTATTATAAAGAGTTATTCATTGACAAGCATTGGATATTGTGCTATCATGAAAGATGATAAAATGGCTCTTTGATAGGAGGTGACATGAATGGGAGGCAGAGCGTTATTTGGCCGCAGGGTGATTTATACCGATGTGGCCGCAATCAACGATAATAACATCATTGATGTTCTGCAAAAGGCCCTGTTCATTCACCTCATGAACCAGGCAGATATTAGTTATCTGTACCGATACTACAAGGGAGATCAGCCGGTTCTTTACCGGAAGAAAGAAGTTCGGCCTGAAATCAATAACAAAGTCGTTGAGAACCGAGCCAATGAAATCGTATCTTTCAAGGTTGGCTATCTGATGGGTGAGCCTGTCCAGTATGTCAGTCGTGGGGATGACGAGAAAATTGCCAAGAAAATCACGCAGCTCAATGATTATGCTTTGTCTGAGGATAAGGCCGCAAAGGATAAGGAGCTGGCTGATTGGTCGCACATTTGTGGAACTTCCTACCGCATGGTTCTTCCCGATGGTACGGCTGATGTGGAAGAGGACGAAGCTCCGTTTGAGATTTTCACGCTTGACCCTCGCTATTCCTTTGTGGTCTATTCCACGGCCCTGGGCAATCCCGCCATGATGGGTGTTCAATATATTCTGAAAGATGATGGAGTGTTGGTCTTTAGCTGTTACACCGCCGACCACTATTATGAGGTGGAAAACACTTGGGCAATCAGGCGGAGCGAGGAACAGTATTTGGGTATTCCCATCATTGAGTACCCGGCAAACAAAGCCCGTTTGGGTGCTTTTGAAATCGTCCTCCCTCTTCTGGACGCAATCAACAATGTGGAGTCTAACCGACTGGACGGCGTAGAGCAGTTTGTTCAGGCTCTTATGCTTTTCCACAATGTCGATATTTCTTCTTCGGATTATCGTGATCTGCGGGAAGAGGGCGCAATCAAGTACAAAGATATTGACCCTCAGTTTAAGGCCGAGATTGAGTACCTGACTGCTGAACTGAACCAGACGCAAACGCAGACCCTTGTAGACAGTATGTATAATACAGTTCTCACGATTTGCGGTATGCCGAACCGAAATGGCGGTTCTTCCACCAGTGACACCGGTTCCGCCGTCATCATGCGAGATGGTTGGTCTGCGGCAGAAGCCAGAGCCAAGGACAGTGAATTGATGTTCAAGAAGTCGGAGAAGGAGTTTTTGAAAATCCTTCTTCGCATCTGCGACAACCTGAGCGATCTGAGCTTGAAGCTCTCTGCTATTGAAATTCGTTTCACTCGCCGCAATTATGAGAATATCTCGGAAAAGGCCAATGTGCTGATTACCATGCTGAACAATCCTAAAATTGCTCCGGTTCTGGCCTTTATCCATTGCGGAATGTTCTCTGACCCCCAGGTTGCTTACAAAATGAGCATGGAGTATGCGGAAGAGCAGGAGAAAAAGGCGGTGGAGCTTGCCGTCAAGCAACAGAATAATAGGGAGGGTGAAAGGGATGAACCCGGTAGTGAACCTGACAGCAAAGGCAGTTCAGGAGATCAATGAAATCCTCTCTCGTGGCAAGGGAGTAGAGATTGCTGTGAGAAACGGCAAAGTGGTGGTTTGGGAAACCGCCAGCAAAAAGAAATATGAGGCCGTCATAGAGAGATGACGGTAACAGCCACTACGGGCTATCGGTAAGAGCGGAAACGCTTTTGCCGGTAGCTCTTTTTCTTTTGGTTTTAAGGCCGCAAGGCTTTGAATGGTCAGGGAAGACCTTAATCGCAAGGGGAGAAAACCCCACCAAAAACGGAAAATAGTGCTGAGTGAACAGCCTTGTTAAACGCAGGAGGTATTTGTTATGGCAAAGATTGACACCAGCAAGATTGAGGGGTATGCGAACATGACCCCTGAGCAGAAGCTGGCCGCTCTGGAAGGGTTTGAGTACGAGGACAACTCCGCAGAGCTGGAAAAGCAGAAGAACGCTCTTTCCAAGGCCAATTCTGAGGCCGCTGAGTGGAAGCGGAAGCACAATGCTCTTTTGTCCGAAGAGGAAAAGAAGAAGCAGGAAGACGCTGACAAGCTGGCTCAGATGGAACAGGAGCTTGCCGATCTCCGTAAGGGCAAGACCGTTTCCGAGTACAAAGCCAAGTTTGTAGCCCAGGGCTATGACGAGGCTCTGGCTGAGGAAACCGCTAAGGCCCTGGCTGACGGCGATAGTGCTAAGGTCTTTGCCAACCAGAGCAAGTTCCTCGAAGAGTATGCGAAGAAGGTCAAAGCTGACGCAATCAAAAAGACCCCCAAGCCTGGTGCTGGTGCCGGTTCCGGCTCTGATACTGAGGGGGTCGTGGATTACGGCAAGAAGATTGAAGAGGCGCAGAAGAACGGTGATATTACCGCTGTTGCCTACTATACCCGCCTGAAAGCCCAGGCCGAAGCCGAGGCTAAGGGTGAATAACCAGTAAAGGAGAGATTGATTTATGGCCGATACTCTGGCTACCAGTTTCGGAGTGTTGAATTACTCCGGTATGCTCTTCAATAAGGGTAATACCCGTTGCCCCCTGTCCTCCATCATCGGCGGCAGGGCCAAGACTACTAATCATGTCGAGTTCGTGACCGGTCAGGAGTACACCACTGGCGGCGGTGAGCAGCCCGCTATCAGTGAAACCGCTTCTCTGACGGCACCGCAGGCAAGTGTGATTACCCGCACTCAGAAGACCAATGTGACTCAGATTTTCATGGAGGCCGTAGGCATTTCCTATGCCAAGCAGTCCAATATGGGCACCCTGTCTGGCCTGAATGTTGCCAACCAGCAGGCTAATCCCATCAATGAGCTGGACTTCCAGGTGGCGGCGAAGATGCAGAAGGTCAACCGGGATATTGAGTTTACCTTTATTCAGGGCACCTTCAACAAGGCCACTTCTGATGCCACCGTCAACAAGACCCGTGGACTGGTGGAGGCGATTACCACCAACACCAAGGCCATGTCCAGCAAGCCTCTCGGCCTGTGGGACATTGCTGACATGGTGAAGAAGATTTACGGTGCCAATGCTCCCACCGATGGCCTGTGCCTGTGGTGTGACGCTACCACGCTGTTCCAGGTCAATGCTGACGCTGTTCAGAATGGCCTTACCGTGGTTCCTGCTGCCCGTGAGATCAACGGTATCGCTCTGTCCAGTGTGGTCACTCCCATCGGCGTGGTGTATCTGTACCTGGGCGAGTGTCTTCCCGCTGGTACGGCTCTGCTGCTGAACCTGAATGTGATCGCTCCTGTGTACCAGCCTGTCCCCGGAAAGGGCAACTTCTTCCTGGAGCCTCTGGCGAAGACCGGTGCCGGTGAGAAGTATCAGCTCTTCGGCCAAATTGGTCTTGACCATGGCCCTGAGTGGTATCACGGCAAGTTTACCGGCATTGCTCAGAGCTTTACCGCTCCCAAGTACAGCCGGAGCGTGTTCATTGCCAATGACGAGTCCAATCCCGTGAATACCAAGGAAGTCGGAGCTGGCGGCTAATTTGAAGAAAGGTAGGTGAAAAGTCATGACCGATACTGAAAAGCTGGCTATGCTTAAAGCTATGACCGGCGAAAAGGACGAGAGTGTGCTTTCCACCTACCTTTCTATCGCTGGCAATAAAATCTTGAAACGGGCTTATCCGTTCAATAGTACCGTAACCGTAGTGCCTGACCGGTATGCCTACAATCAGGTGGAGATCGCCGCTTATCTGGTAAACAAGCGAGGTGCTGAGGGAGAAACAGCGCACAGTGAGAACGGTATTTCCCGCTCCTATGAAGACGGAGATGTGCCGCCTACACTCCTGCGTGAAATTGTTCCCTGTGCCAGCCTTATCGGGAAGGAGCCGGTGGTATGAGAGTCATGGAGCGCAACAAATCTGCTTACTGGTATCTGCTGTATGACAGAAAAGAGCCGGTAAAGGATGAAGAGGGTCACGAAACGGGCGATACCCGTGTGGTCTACAAAGAAGCCGTGAAACGGCGGGACAATGTTTCCGCCGCAACCGGTTCAGCCCAGGTGGAACAGTTTGGCAATTTCATCTCCTATGACAAGGTGATTGTCACGGACGATCTTACTTGCCCGATTGACGAAAATACCGTCCTGTTCATCGACAAATCACCTGAATATGACGATGACGGAAATCCTCTTTATGACTACATCGTGAAGCGTGTTGCACGGAGCCTCAATTCCATCTCTTACGCTGTGAGCAAGGTGACGGTATCGTGAAGACCATCAAAATTCCTTTGTCCGTAGCCGGTATTGACAACGCCATTCGAGAGATTAACCGGTATCAAAGCTGGTTGAAAGCGAAGACAAGTGTTCTGTTGGACAGATTGGCGCAAGAAGGTCTATCGGTAGCCTCCGCCAACTTCGCAAAGGCAGCGTATGACGGCACCAATGATGTGTCTGTGTCTGTGGAGCAGAGAGGGGCCGGAGTTCGGGCCGTGGTTGCTGTGGGGGCATCGGTACTCTTCATCGAGTTCGGCACCGGCGTGACCTACCCGGATAATCACCCGGAAGCCGCAGAACATGGTATGCGCCGTGGAGAATATGGGGTAGGTCACGGTAAGCAGCCGTCTTGGGGTTACTACGGAGAACCCGGTACTAATGGTGTTATTCACACTAAAAAGGACGGAAAGGAAGTAGTCATCACCCAAGGCAATCCGGCCAATATGTCCATGTATGAAACCGTAAAACACTTGGAGGGTATCTTGCCCGGACTGGCAAAGGAGGTATTTCGATGATTGATGTGGAGAGTCAAATCTACACACCGATTGCGGTAGCCCTTCGGGAAACTTTTCCTGGTATTGATGTGAGCGGCGAGTATGTGAAAGCTCCATCCGCTTTTCCTCATGTGAGCATCGTGGAACAGGACAATTACCCCACTCTGGAACACCTGAGTACCAGCGACAAAGAGCTGTTCGCAACACTGATGTATGAGGTAAATGTCTATTCCAATAAATCGACCAGCAAGAAAAGCCAATGCCGGAATATCATGAAGGTCATTGATGATCTTATGTACCAGCGTAATTTCACCCGCATTTCCCTGTCCCCCATCCCCAACTTAGAGAACGCAAGTATCTACCGCCTTGTAGCTCGGTATCGGGCCGAAACAGACGGTACAAATCTTTACAGGAGGTAAGTTGAAATGGCGATTAGCACCTATAAGGTCTTTCTGATGAAGAAAGGCGATAGTGATGAAACCTATTCCAAGTTGTGTGACATTAAGGAGTTTCCCGACCTTGGCGGCGAACCCGAAATGTTAGAAACCACTACACTATCCGACAATATGCAGACCTATATTGCCGGTATTCAGTCCCTTGATGGCCTGTCCTTCACGGCAAACTACGACATGGCTACCTTTAAGAAGCTGAAAGAGCTGGAAGGTAAGGAAGACAGCTATGCCGTCTGGTTTGGTGGAACCGGAACTGGTAGTGCTGTCACCCCTGATGGTTCCAATGGCAAGTTCGCCTTTAAGGGCCAACTGTCCGTATTCCCCGTGGGCGGCGGTGTAAACGAGGTTGTGAACATGAACATTTCCATTGCCCCGTCTACTCCCATCACTTTCTCTGATACCTAATCACAACAGCCTGACGATAAGGAGGATTTATCATGGCTAAGACGCTGACAATCAAAGACCCTGTTTCCGGCGAGAGCTATACGCTGGAATATACCCGCAAGACCGTAGAGATCATGGAGAAGCAGGGCTTCATTGCGGACGATGTTGACCGCAAGCCCATGACCATGCTTCCGGCCCTATTTGCTGGTGCGTTTATCGCTCGGCACCGCTTCGTAAAGAGAGAGGTCATTGACCGCATTTATGCCCGTCTGCCCCGGAAAGACGAGCTTCTGCCGAAGCTGGTAGAAATGTATAACGAACCCATTCTCTCTCTGATGGAAGAGCCTACTCCTGACGAGGGCGGCGAGGGAAACATGGACTGGACTGCCAACTGGTAAGCGGGTTGCAGTCCGATGAACGAGGGGGCGGTGGCGTAGTTCGCCCCGCTCCCCGTTTCGCTTACACGGAAAAGTTTTATGAAGTATTCCCCTTCTACTTGGCAATCGGTATGACTGCCGAACAATATTGGGACGGAGATTGTGAGCTTGTCAGATACTACCGCAAGGCCGCAAAAATCCGGCAAGATTTGAAAAATCAAGATGCGTGGTTGCAAGGAATGTATATCTATCAGGCGATTGGCAATCTGGCCCCCATCCTCCGAGCTTTTGCGAAAAAAGGCACTAAGGCTGTGCCTTATCCCGATCAGCCGTTTGCGCTGAACACCATGCAGAAGGAGGAAAAGAAACAGGCCAAACGGGAGAAGCAGGACGAAAAGGCGAAAGCCTATTTCCAAGCATTGGCTATGTCGTTCAATAAGAAATTTCAGGAGAAAGGTGGTGGCGTAAATGGCTGATAATGTGGAAATTCAGGGTTTGGAATTTCAAATCCAAGAGAACAGTGCAGGAGCCGTAACCGGACTTGAAAATCTGAAAAAGGCCCTGAGCGGATTGAAGTCTGTGACCGGCAGCAGCGTCAAAGGGCTTGACAGCACCAGCAAGAGTATTCGGGAATTGAAGAACGCTCTCTCCGGCCTGAACAGTGGTGATATGTCCCGGAAGTTGACGCAGATTGCCTCCGGCCTGAGAGCATTGGAACAGGTCAGAGGGGTCAAGATTTCCAGTTCTATCCCCAATCAGCTTAACGCTCTCAATGCCGCCCTGAAAAATGTCAGGTGGACGGACGGGGACAAGATCAGAACCCTTGTAGATGGTCTGCGTCCTCTGTCTGAGCTTGGAAGAGCCAACATGACTTCCTTCATCAATCAGCTCGGAAAACTCCCGGCACTGATTGACGAGTTGGAAAAAGCAGATGTTGACAAGTTCACTCGCCAGATGAAGGAGCTTGCCGCCGCTATGAAGCCTTTTGCAGATGAAATGCAGAAGGTGTCCAATGGATTTTCCGCTTTTCCGTCCAGAATACAGAGGTTGATTGCCAGCACAGACCGGTACAACAATTCTGTAAACCGGGCCACTACTGGTACTAAAGCGTGGTCTAATGCTCTCACAGGCATCAAATTTTCCACGGTACTCTACGCCTCTAATCGAATTGGTGCCGCACTTGCCGGATATATGTATCAGGCTTCCGAATGGGAAGGTATCATGTACCGCTTTGGTCGAGCTTTTGGCGAAGAGGCAGAAGAAAATTACAAGTGGATTAACCGTCTAAACTCTGAGCTGAAAATCAATGTTCAACAGTTCATGCAGTATGCTTCCATCTACGGCACTATGCTGAAAGGCTTCGGTGTCGCACAGAAGGACGCTGCGGCTATGGCTATGAACTATACCGAGCTGACTTATGATATTTGGGCCGGTTACAACGACATTTACAAGAGTTTTGAAGACGCTGCCGTTGCTGTGCGCTCTGCTATTGCCGGTGAGGTTGAACCCATCCGTAGAGCTGGTTTCACCATCGTGGACTCTCAGTTAAAGATCACGGCGGCAAATTACGGTATTGCGTACAGCACTCAAAGCGCAAGCGAGGAATTGAAGTCCTATCTGCGGTATCTGACCTTGATCGACCAAGCCAAGGCACAGAATTTGATTGGCACTTATGCCCGTGAGATGACTACCGCAGAAGGTCTTATGAGAACCCTGCGTCAACAGCTCACCTCTCTATCCCAGGCTTTTGGCTCTTTCCTTCTTCCTGCTTTGGTGAAGGTTTTACCCTATGTGCAAGCCTTTGTGGAGCTGATTGGGGAAGCGATTGCGGCTCTGGCACAGCTCTTTGGCATTGACTTGAAGCCGGTGGATTTCGGAGTCAGTTCTGGTGCCTCCGCTGCCGGGGATATGGCTGATAATCTTGGTGACGCTGCGGGTGCCGCAAAGAAGCTGAAACAGTACACCGCTGGTTTTGACGAGCTGAATGTTTTTGACCCTAATCAGGGAGCCGGGGGAGCTGGTGCCGGTGTTTCCGGTGGAGGCTACGAGGGTGAGTTTGACATCGGTAAACTGTGGGACGAGAGCATTTTTGAGAACATCAATTCCCAGGTTGACGAGCTGAAAGAAAACCTGAAAGGTGTTCTTTCCACTGTGACCAGTATTGCGGCGGGTATTTTGGCGTGGAAGGTCGCCAAAGATTTTTTAGCGGCCTTGAAACTTCTGAAAGAACTGAACTCCAAGAATTTTGCCTTCAAACTGGACTTCAAAGTTCTCGGTTTGTCCATGTTCCTTGCTGATTTGAAGGAATTTGAAAGGTATCTGAAAGATTTCCTGGACAACGGCCCCACCTTCCAGAATGTTGCCGGTATGATTAGTTCCTTTGCCGGTATGGTGGGGGACGCTCTGATTATGCTCGGCGGTTTGAAGGTCGGTGGTGCGCTGAAAGTCATTCAGGGTATCGGTGAGATCGTCATTGGTATCAGCGACATTGCGGAGAACGGTGTCAATGCGGAAAATGCCCTGACTGTCATCCGAGGATTGACTAATATCGCCATTGGTATCGGCGTGTTCACCGGAAATATCAAGTTGGCGGCATGGAGCGTAGCCATTCAAGGCTTCACCACCATCATCCGTGAGATCGTAACAAATTGGGACGCTATCAAGCAAGGCGATTGGAGCGGTGTGGACAAGGTGGCTCTGATTATTGGCGGTTTGGAAATCCTGGGCGGTTTGGTAGTCGCTCTTGATGTATTTTCCAAGTTGAAGGGTATCTCTAACCTGGGTAATGCCACTACCGCTATGAACACACTCTCCAATGCTACGGGAACGATTGATACTACCGTTAGTACCCAGCTCTCCCCCAAGCTGAAATCTCTGGCGAAGAACCTCGGCCTTGGTGTGGTAGTCATTGCCGAAGTTGCTGCGGCGGCAATCATCTTTACCGGGGCAATCGCCATCATGGGCCATGAACTCGAAGAAGTTGGCAAAGCGTGGGAACCTGTCATTGAAAACGGAACCACCGTTGCAACTGCAATCGGTATTGGAGCTGGTATCTTGGGTGCGGTCGGTTTAGCCGCATACGCCCTGGGAACCGGAGGTAAGACCATTGCTTTGAATATCGGTATCGGAACCGCTATCTTACTGGAACTCGGTGTAGCTACTGGTCTGTTCCTGGTAGAAATTTGGGCCGTAGGTAAGGGACTTGACGAGATTGGTCAGGCATGGCAACCGGTTTTGGACAACGGCGAAGAGATTGCTACTGCCATTGGTGTAGGCACCGGCCTTTTGGTCGGCGTAGGTACTGTGACGGCAGCTCTTGGCGCAATCACTATTGGTACAGCGGGTTTGCTTCCTGCGGCAATCGCCTTGGGAGCCGGTATTCTGGCAGAAATGGCCCTGGCTTGTATCGGTTTGGTGGAAAGCCTACGAGCTGTTGCGGACGAATTGAACAATAACCTTGCCCCCTCTCTCCGGGACTTAAACAGCACTCTTCCTCAGCTTACCGATGATATGTCCGATTTTGTGGATTTCATGTCCACCTTTGCCGGGGAGATCAGTTCCTATACTGACTCTATGGGTGGTATCACCTGGGATAGCATTGTGAGCGGCTTCCAAAAGCTCTTTGCCGGTAATCCTATCGGTGACTTTGCTGATGATGTGAACACCATCTACACGGATACTAAGAGCTTGAATGACGAACTGCGGCTTGCAAACCCGGAACTGCAAACCGCTGTAACCCTGCTGACACAGTATGCCGCTCTCATGGAGCAGCTTGGTATTCTGACGCAGGAAAACGGCACGGCAAATCTGGCAACTGGCATCTTTACCAATCTGCAAGTCTGCGGTGAGCAGCTTGTGACTGGCTTCTCCACCGGCATGACCAATAAAATGCCTCTCATTCAAGCCAATGTGGAGCAGATGAAGACCACCCTTGACACCAACTTCAATACGCTGGTAGACGGGGTTGTGCAGAAGTGGCAGACCGGTTTGGACACCATGAACACGGATTTTACTACTTTCCGCACAAATACGCTTCTCGGCTTCACGGACTTCCAAACGCAGATGACCACTGGCATGGACGATTTTACGACCACCTTCCCGAAGGGGTGGAGTTCCATGTGGAGAGGCATGACCAATACCGCTATCATCCAGTGGAACTCTACTCTGAACGCAATGGAAAGAGGCATGAACAATGCCATCAACGCACTCAACCAAGTCATTCGCTCTATCAACGCTGTTTCTTGGATTACAGGTATCAGCCTGAGCTATTTTAGCCGGATTTCCATTGACCAAATCCAGTATATGGCTGAGGGCGGTTTCGTGGATGAAGGGCAGCTCTTCATTGCGAGAGAGGCTGGAGCTGAGATGGTGGGTTCCATGGGACGGCGTACCGCTGTTGCCAACAATGACCAGATCGTTGAAGGTATTTCCGCTGGCGTGTCCGTTGCCAATGACGGTGTGATTGCCGCTATCTATGCACTCATGAATATCATTGAGGACAAGGATTTGTCTGTGTCCATCGGTGATGATGTAATTGGCCGGTCTTATGACCGGTACAACCGGAGCAGAGGTGTCCGAGTGAACAGTGGTGCCTTTGCCAACGCCTACTAAGGGGGTAAGGATATGGCAGCATTTATCAAGATCAATGGTCGTGAATATCCTTGCCCCCGCAGGGGGCTTAACCTCATGACCGCTACCATCGTGGACTCCGCCAGAAACGCAAATGCTGTGGTGGTGGGTCAGGTGGTAGGCCGTGAACAGCAAAAAATCGACAATCTGGAATGGGCTTATCTGACTGCGGAACAGTGGTCGAGCCTGTTGCAAGAATTTAGAAATTTCTATGTGATGGTCACTTACCCGGATATGGTGAACAACACATGGACTACCCGAAAGATGTACCCCGGTGACAGAACGGCAGAGCCATTCCATCTTGACCCGGAAACACAGCTTCCCATTGATTACATTAACTGCAAAGTTAATCTCATTGACTGCGGAGAGCCGTTGTAAAGGAGGGCCGATATGAAATCTGTAAGTAACGCTTACAAGTCGAGTATGCGTGGCCTCCTTCGCAACCGCTCCTATGTCCGTATTACCTTCGGAAATGTGGACACAACAGCCGCAACAGACGGTGAGTGGGTAAGCAATGGAGAGCTGCCTTTTTCTGAATTTGAAACGGTGGATTACCCTTATCAGTATGGGAGTCCCTATACCGTTTTGGAATTAAATAGGTGGGCATTGGATGGTAAAGCTCTCATTCTTCCCGCCAGTGGAACGGTGCAGGACGGTTTTGTGTCCAGCCTCATGAGTGACGCTGAGGGAGCGTTCAGTACCCCGGCAGTCATTACCCGGCAGTTCTCTACTCCCCACACCTTCCCCGGTCTGACACTGACTTTTGATACCCGGTATCAGGAATGGCCTTTGCAGATCACCGCAAGGTTTTACCTGGGCAATGCCCTGGTTGACACTCAAGTAGTACCTGTGACCGGCGTAGAGGCTGTGGTAAACACGAGAGCGGCCCAAGTAGACAAGGTGACGATCACCTTCGACATGGCTCTGCCATATCGGAGGCCCAGGCTGGAAGAGGTTCTATACGGCCTGAACAAGCAATTTGTGAACAAGGATATTATTTCCACTCAGCAAAAGCATGATGTTGACCCTCTGAGCCGCAGACTGCCAACTGAAACGATGGAGTTCACCATCATTGACTACGAACACAATTATGACCCCGATAATCCGGCTGGCATCTACGCTTATGTGGATAAGAACTCTCCCATTGAAATCCAATTCGGCTATGAGTTGCCGGACGGCTCTGTGGAGTGGATTAAATCTGACAGGTATGTGCTGAACGGCAAGCCCACTACCAAGGATAACCAGACAACCTTTACCGGAACCGGTCTGATTGGAAGTCTGACGAAAACCTTCTACAAAAGCAAACTTGGCTCTAAAAGCCTATTTGCCATGGCAGAAGAAGTTCTGTTGGACGCTGATTTGACCCTGACGGAACAGGGAACACACCCATGGGAGATTGACGAGAGCTTGAAGCAGATGTTCACTACGGCGGCTCTTCCCATCGACACACACATGAATTGCTTGCAGTTAATCGCTCATGCGGCCCGTTGCCGCCTGTTTACGGACGATGACAACATCATCCATATCAAACCCTTCGGTGTGACTGTGACGGGCATTTACAGCGGCCAGTGGGCTGACAACGGCCATCTCTGGTACAGCGAGTGGGGAACGGTGGACAAGGGCAATACCAGTGAGAACACTTATGCCGTATTTGAGTTGAACCGGTGGACGCTGGACGGCGGTAATCAGGTGATTATCCCTGATGATGACCCCAATGGGAGAGGATATATCAGCGAAGCCATGACCAATGCGGAAGGGACATTTACAATGGCCCCGGTCTTTACCAAAACCTTTGATGTGTCACATGACCTTCCTGTGGTCGCTATCCGCTTTGATACGCCTATGGAAGAATATCCCATCTCTATTCAGGTGAAGTATTACAAGGACACTATTCTGCTGGACACACAGACGGTTCCGGTCAATTCAGTGGAGGTGTTTGTGTCTTCCTCCTTGGCGATTGACTGTACCAAAATTGAGGTGTCTTTTCTGAGCGGACTCCCTTATCGGAGAATGAGGGTTAGTAAGGTCTATTACCGGGAAACTGACTTCACTCTGGATTTCTCTTCTATCGCAGAGAATAGTCAGGCGATCTCCAAAATTGACGAGTTAAGAGCTGTCACCGTGGCCCGGTACTCCTACGCTGCCAGTGATAGTATCACCAATCTCTACGAGGAAACGACCACCGAAACTGAGCTTCATGTTGAGTTCTCTGGTCTTGCACAAGATATTCAGATCAATGTATCTGGCGGAACGCTGGTATCTTCCAACATTTACGCCAGAGCTGCGGATTTGGTGTTATCCTCCGGCACCAAAACCGTAACCATTACCGGACGGACTTTGCAGGAGAACTCGGTGGTCGTTTCCTACCCCGTAGCTCTCACCGGAGAGGTAGACAAGGAGGAAAATCCCTTAATCACCAATGACAGTATGTGCCTTGCTCTGGCAAACCATGTAAAGAATTATCTACAAATGCGAAACACCTATGATGCAGATTATCGTGGAAACCCGGAGATGGAGGTAGGCGACATTATTGGTCTGCAAACCCGATACACCAATGAAATGGACGCTCTGATCTTGGTGGATGAAATCTCCTTTAACGGCTCTCTGAGCGGAAAGATGAAGGTGAAAGGTTTGATATGAGTATTATCAATGAGCTTGTCTACAACCGCACACAGGCCGATGTAGACCGGGTTTATACCCTAAAGAATAAAATCCTCACGGGAGGGCTTGCCGCCCTCACCGCTGAGGAAAAAGCTGAATATCTGGCCGGAATGAAAGGTGCCTATAACTACATGGACTTCAACCGGCTTGGAGAGGCAATCGCCTATCTGGTAGAGCAAATGAAAGAGCTGGACATTCATGATAGCTCCATTGTCCCGAAGGTAGATTGGGCCATGGGAGATACCCCAACACAGAGCCAGGTAAGAAATCTCCTAAACTGTCTGACAAAATTGAGGGCAAAGCTCTCTCTGCCGGACAATACTCCGTCTGTGCCGAACTCTCTGGACAAATTGACCTATCAGACGGCAAATGACATGGAGTTTTTGCTTTGGATAATTGACCAGCGAATTACACAGACAACCGCAGCGTTCCGCTATTCCGGGACGATGTATTGTGGACAATAAGGAGGAACTTATAGCATGAAAGACACCAGCATCAAGGGCAATGGAAAGTCCAGCATTATCAAAGCCCCTTCTGATATGCCCGAAACCTTTGAAGCATGGCGGGAACAGCTTCTCGCCGGACAAGGCTACCTTGATGTGCGGTTGAATACCGATACAACCGGGGAAAACGCCGGGTGCAATGAAATCGGCACCGCTTTGAATAAAGCCAATTTGCTGAATGATACCACGAAAGCCGCCTTGGAACTGGCTCAGGCAGACCCCACGATAAATGACGCTTTGTATGCCCTAAGTCAGAAGGGTTCTCCCGCTGAGGTTCATGTGATCGCAGACAACGGAACCCAGGTCACAATGAGTAAGGGGAGTAAAGTCCTGACCGCTCAGGTGTCCAGTGGTGAAGCGGTTCTCTACCCTGCCGAATTGGGCGATTGGAGTATTAAGTACACCTTTGGCGGCTCTCAGAAAACTCGGACTTGGACTCTGGAAGTCATTGGTATCGTCTATGTCTATCCCTTCGAGATCGGAGCTACCCTGAACGATACCGATTGGGAAGATATTGAGATTTGTGGTCGCCTGGGTATGGCGGAAAAATTCTTCAAGGTGGGAGATACAAAGACTGTAAACATCGGCGGAACTAACTACGAGGTACAGATTATTGATTTTAACCATGACGATAAAGTATCTGGTGGTAAGGCTCCCATGACATTCCAGCTTGTGGACTGCCTCAATCAGACGGCACAGATGAATAGCAGTAATACCAATACCGGAGGTTGGAACGGCTCTGCCATGAGAACCAAAATGGCTACCTATAAGGGCCAACTTCCGACAGCTCTTCGGAATGTCATCAAGACCGTCAAGAAGAAATCCGGCACTGGTGGCGGAAGTTCCAGCGGTACGCAGACCACCAATGATGACCTGTTTCTGTTGTCCGAAATTGAGATTTTTGGCACGACCACTTACTCGGTAGCCGGTGAGGGTACACAGTACGCTTGGTACAAGGCCGGGAACACCAGAATTAAGAAGGTCAACGGTTCTGCGAGCTACTGGTGGGAGCGTTCGCCTCGTAGCGGCGACGCCGGCAATTTTTGCTATGTGAACAGTTCGGGGAACGCCAACTATAGCTACGCCAACAACTCTCGTGGCGTGTCCTTCGGCTTCTGCGTTTAATCCAATATCTGCGAAATCCCGCCCCGTAAGGGGCGGTATAGGAGGGTAATTATGTCAGTCATCAAATCTAAACGGGGAGAAAGCCCAATGCAGTTCATCGAAACCGCAAGAAAACTGGAAGCCCACACTTTTTCCGTTGTCACCAAGGCTCCTAAGCGGTACGGCCCCTATCTCCTTTACAAGCTCATGGCTCTTGCTACCACGGTTCATGACGAGGTTCGGGCGGCAAATAATATCTATCCGAGAAACCAGCATGAAGCGCAAATGCGCCGGGACTGCCTGATAAGAGCCAATATTGCCCTCCAAAATCTCAGTCCAAAGCTGACCTTACTCTATGACGCTATTCTTCAAAACCCGGAAAAATGCCCGTGGATTGACCACGCCATGCAGGAGTTCGGAGAGTACATCAAAGAGGAAGCGAAGCTGATCGCAAAAGTGAAGAAAGCTGACAGCGAGAGGTATAAAGACCTCCCGGTGTAAGTTTTCAGATATGGGTCAAGTCCTGTCATCCGTTTATTGTTCTGCGAGCTACTGGTGGGAGCGTTCGCCTAATAGCGGCAACACCAACAATTTTTGCAATGTGAACAGTTCGGGAAACGCCAACAATAACAACGCCAACAACTCTAATGGCGTGTCCTTCGGCTTCTGCAACTTCGTATGGGTCAGTCGTAGTAACCCCGTTGGGTGAAATCAGTACCCTTTGCAGAAGGAGGGCTTGTACCCTGCCGAAAGGCTAAAACTTCCGGGTATATCGTTTGAAATATACCCTTTCCGGCAACGGGAACTTCCGATGTAGTCAGCCGGACGCTGCTTGCATGGTGAGTGATTGTACGGTAGCTCATTTCATGGCTGGTACTACTATGCAGTTAGAACCCGTACCCCACAATAATACTGTACGGAGGGAACCCCTTTTTATGACGAGTGAGGAACGAAGGGAAATCCGTTATCAACGCAGGAAAGCAAAGAGGGACGAGGCCCGTCTAAAGCGAAGTATGGCCTGTGGAGATTTTGATGAAGTCTTTTCGTTCCGGCATCTATATCTCTCTGCGAAAAAGTGCTGTAAAGGAGTGTACTGGAAAAGTTCTACACAAAGGTATATCAGCAATCTTATCCCAAATATCTCTGAAACCCTATTATCCCTGAGAAATGGCACCTTTATTCACCGAGGCTTCCATGAGTTCTACATCATGGAGCGTGGCAAGAAACGGCATATTCGCTCTGTTCATATCTCGGAGCGGACAGTCCAGAAATGCCTATGTGATTACTGCATTGTGCCAATCTACTCCGCCTCTTTCATCTACGACAACTCCGCCAGTTTGAAGCACCGAGGAATGGACTTTGCCTTACGGCGGATGGTCTATCACTTGGAACGGCATTTTCGCAAGCATGGTCTGGCTGGTGGCATCTTGATCTATGACTTCAAGAGCTTCTTCGATGACGCTCCCCATGAACCCTTGCTGGCGGAAGCGGAAAGGCGGCTCCACGATGACCGTATTCGGGCTTTACACAACAGCTTCATTGCGGATTTTGGCCCGGTAGGGCTTGGCCTGGGCAGTCAAATCAGTCAGACAAATGCTCTGTTGTTGCCGAGTCCGCTTGACCATTATTTCAAAGAAGTCCTGGGGATTGAGGGATATGCCCGGTATATGGATGACGGCTACGCCATTCACGAAAACCTGGATTATCTAAAGGGCGAATGTATGTTGGGATTGGAAGAGGTCACTCGGCACCTTGGACTCCGGCTTAACTGGAAGAAGACCAGGATTGTCCCTCTGGTGGACTTCTACCGATGGTTGAAAACTAAGTTCATCGTCACACCGAAAGGGAAGGTGATCTTGAAGATGAACCCGGCTTCTACCAAAATCATCCGGCGCAAACTCCGTTCTTTTTACCGAAAATGGCAGATGGGTGAAATGACCCTGGCTGATATTCGCAATTCAGTGGACAGCTATAACGGCCACATGATGCGAGGCAACAGTTATAAGGTAAAAGAGCGAACCAATCAGTATTTCAAATCTATGTTTGGGTTCTATCCGAACAAGAAAGGTTGGGAAAGAAATGTATCGAATGTTCAAAGGAGAAATTGTACTGGCAACAGTTACGAACCCTGTTTGGGTCAAAAAGCAGGATAACGGCAGCTATGGCCTGTGTAGTGAACAGGAGGCTCAGGGTGTCGTGATTGAGGGTACTGTGTACCATGTGGAGGGCAGAGGAGAACTGGACGGTACGGAAAGTATTGTAGTGACCGAAATCAGTGAGATTGCCTACCAGAAAGAGCAGGAAGCCATTATTCAGAGAAAAGTGGAGCAGGAGGAAGTAGACGCTATTGCGGCGGCGATTGAGAGGGGGCTTGCGCTGTGAATAAGAAGATGTTGGACGCTTTGACGAGTGCAATCTATGTGTCGAAGCTAAGTCTGGCTGGGGAAGCCGTGACGGAGGATGACCAGAAAATCAGAGCCGCAGGGTTGTACCCCGATTGGGAGGCTGGAAAGCATACCAAGGGTGAAATCTACAATACCCATACTGGGGACAGCCTTGGAAACGAGTGGGAACAGACTTGGGAGTGTTATCAGGCTTACGACAATGCCACCTATCCCGGCCTCATTCCCGGCGACTCTTCCTGGTACACCTTCAACCGGCCCCTGCATGGTAAGACAAAGGAAACCGCTCGGCCCTTTGTTCCCGTTCAGGGCGCACATGATATGTACCACACTGGTGAGTACATGATCTTCACAGACGGAAAAGTGTACCGGTGCAAACAGGACACCAACTTCTCTCCCACCGATTACGCTCAGGCTTGGGAGGTAGTGGAATGACAGAGGCAATCGTTGTAGCTATTATCACGGGTGGGCTGGCTCTGCTTGGCACCATCTATTCCAGCAATAAGACCGCTCAGACCATGAACGCCAAACTGGACAGACAGCAAGCGGTTACGGAAACGAAGTTGGAAGACCTCACCCATGAAGTCCGGGAACACAACAATTTTGCCAAGCGTATGCCCGTGGTTGAAGAGCAAATCAAGGTCATTAACCACCGCATTTCCGATCTGGAAGAGTTTCACAAGCCTGTTTGACTGAACATTTTTAGTGTAACTACCAATTATTTTCAGTGGTCAATAGTGAGTTTAGTGAATGATTTTAAGTTTTTGCTATAAAGTCCCCTTAGAGAGCGTCCCTATAAGAGAGTTTATGGTAAAAATCGAAAATGGGTCACTAAACTCACCAAAATAGAAAGGAGAAGCATTATGGAAACTATTATCAAGCGTCTGTCCAATCTGCTGTCCGTCAAGTCCCTTGTGACCCTTGTACTGACCGGCGTGTTCGCTTTTATGGCTTGCACCAACCAGATCAGTCAGGACTTCATGACCATTTATGCCGTCATCATTGCATTTTACTTCGGCACTCAGAGCCAGAAGACGCAGGAGCTTTTGGATGATAACAAGGGAGGCAAGTAAGCCATGATGAAAGCAAGTGAGCTGGTCGGTAAGGCCATAGACATTGCGAAGAACGATAAGACGCTGTATGTCATGGGGTGTTTTGGCGCACCCCTGACTACGGCCAACAAGAAACGGTACACCACCAATCATTCCTACAACAAAGCTGCGGCCCGTTTGAAGATGATTAACGCCGCTTCCGAGGACACCTTTGGGTTTGACTGCGTGTGTCTTATCAAGGGTATTCTGTGGGGCTGGTGCGGCGACAAGAGTAAGACCTACGGAGGGGCGAAGTACGCTTCCAACGGTGTACCAGACATTGGGGCCGACCAGATGATTACCAAGTGCCCTGACGCTTCTGCCACCGGCTGGGCCGACATGGAACCCGGTGAGGTGGTATGGACTACCGGCCACATCGGTATCTACATCGGTGATGGTCTGGCTGTCGAGTGTACGCCTAAGTGGAAGAACTGTGTGCAGATCACGGCGGTGGGCAACATCGGCTCCAAAGCCGGGTACAATACCCGCACCTGGAAGAAGCATGGTCACATTCCTTATGTGGAATACGATAAGGCTCCTTCCGTAAAGCCACCTGAGCCTGATACGGTTGTTCCTGCACCCGTTACCGAGGTCAAGGCCACCGGTACTGCCAAATCCTTTAACAAGGCTGTGGCTGGCTCCTACAAAGTGACAGCAAGCTCCCTGAATGTTCGTAACGCTGCTGGTACAGAGCATAAGGTTTTGACTACCATTCCGAAAGGAACTGTGGTCAAGAATTATGGTTACTATACGGTGGTCAATGGCGTAAAGTGGCTCTATGTCAAGTTCACCTACAAGCGAGTGACCTATACCGGGTTCTGTTCTGCGGCCTATTTGAAAAAGTGAGGGTGGTATCAATGAGCGGCAAGCGAGTTACCACGAAGCCGAAAAAGAAGGTGAAGAAGCGTACTCTTTTCACAGTCTTCTCCATGTTTAATCTGTTCTGGTACACAATCGCTGTTCTGGTTGCCAATTTCCACGATCACATGATTTCATCGGAACTGACGGTGGCCTGGTTCTCTGCGTGGACGGTGGAGCTTGCCTTGCTCTTTGGTATCAAAATCAAGGACAAATCTTCTGATGAAAGTGCAGGGTAATCATGCAGACATTAAAGGATTTGACGCTGGACAAGCTGATAAATCTCTATGAGGGTGTGGTAGTCCATGACAGAAAACAGATTGTGGAATGGGATGGACACTGTGGGACACCTATCTACGAGATCAAGCAACGGACATTGGCGCAGGACAAAATGATTTTGGGTGCGCTGAAATGTGCCAAAGCGAACGGTTTCACCGGAGAATAAAGGAAGACACCCTCTACCGCTATGGTAAAGGGTGTCTTTTTGTTTGAACGAATATCTTTCCCCATACAATGTAGGGTTCGGATATGCGCTCAATGGTGGAGCTGAGGAGAATCGAACTCCTGTCCGAAAATCACTTGCCCTGGCTTTCTACGAGTGTAGCCGGTGTTTTTACATTCCCTCTGTAGGACGCCCAAAGGCAGGCTTCCTACTTCAGTAGCCTTTTGGTCATGACAAGGGTAAAGGCGTTCCCCTGTTCACGTTCACCGCTCATCGACGCCTTTATCCGGGCCGCGGTGCTCCCGGTAAAGACGGCAGCCTAATTAGGCTGCGTACGCAACAGTATTGTTGTCGTTTAATTTTAAAGTTTGCGGAGTTTCAAGCGTTTCCGCGCCGCTACTCGCTTACCAAGGTTCACAACCTCCGTCGAAACCATTGCAGCCCCATAATATATCACCGGTTCTTTTCCTTGAGCGCCCGGTCGATGTCTCGCTTGGCCGCGCGCGCTGCAAGATCCGCGCGCTTGTCATAGAGCTTCTTACCTCGGCAAAGGCCCACCTGCACCTTTACCAGCGATCCCTTGAAATAGATCGAAAGGGGAATGAGCGAATACCCGTCCTGCTTGACCAGTCCGAACAGCCGCATGATCTCCCGCTTGTGCATCAAGAGGCGGCGCACCCGCATCGGGTCCTTATTGAATATATTGCCCTGTTCATAGGCGCTGATGTGCATCCCGTTGACAACCAACTCTCCATGGTCGATGGAACACCACGCATCTTTCAGATTGCAC
>ERZ894183.273-NODE-273-length-47918-cov-19.830746_pt1 | contig 47918 bp, 39 predicted proteins | sample MGYA00380279_ERZ894183 | MGnify/ENA primary metagenome ERZ894183 (study PRJEB32331, sample SAMN06328422) | human gut metagenome | biome: human gut microbiome; feature: stool | host: Homo sapiens | collected 2013-06-26 ... | reverse complement strand
TTAAATGACTGCACTCTGCTCCGGAAAGATATGCACTATTTTTCCGGAAAAGGGTACTCTGAATTTCTGGAAAGCATGCACTATTGCATTGGAATACTCAAAATAATGTCCAAAAAACTTCATTTAGGCATTCTCTTTATGCGAAACACTAAAAATATAGCAACAAATAAAGACATTATCTCTGCCACTCTCCAATACCACGGCTCTATAAATTTAATCGTAAAAGTTCCTGCATATCCCGTAGGCAGTCCTACCGATATCCGTCCTGATACTCCAGCGCTAATATCAAGTGTTGTACCGTTTTCATCCAACGCCTCATATCCCTTATAATAGAGAAGCGGTATGCCGACAGATTGGGAACTATCACTCAAATTACTTGCGCTAATCTGAATTTCATTTTCTGCGTCTTTCCATTCCTCTATTTCAATAACTGCAGAATCATAAGCCAAAGATCTCATAAAATTTTTATCATCATTACTTTCAATCGGAAGATATTCTCCTCCAGCTACTTCAAATGTTGTCAGGTTTCCCTCATCATAGACTCTCAAAGGCTCATTTTTTAACAATATCTCGCTCTCAAAAGAAAGTGCTTGAAGAAAAACAACTGCCAAAGTAACTATTGCAATACAACTCCTCTTTTGCTTTGATACCTTGTCATGATGAAGCAAAATGTAAACCACTAACCAGGCAAGGAAAACAGCTCCCAAAGCAAGAAATCTCCATACATATTGTATACTTCTTATTGGATATTGCAAAAAAGGAATCAGTTCTCCCAATATAGTATATGGTATCAAACAAGTTGATAATATCAGACTCAATCCCAAGAAAAGAACAGCCATCCGCTCCTCTTTTTTTATGGAAGCATCTGTTCTATGATTTCCCATATATAATAGAAACCATGCCCCTATAACGATAATTGCAACAATTCCTAATGTTTGAGGCATTTCATTAATTATTCCCATGTCATGCCCCTGAGATGCCCCGATAACATTATAGGTATTCATAAATAGCTGTGATACAAAAGCTGCCCTTTCATCTGCTCTGAAGGGTACCCAACTGTCCGGTGCATTTATAACGTATCTTCCTGTTACCATATAATCTATAAATGGAATAAGAAACCATATATTTAAAAATATTATAATTACAACAGATTTCGCCAATATATAAAAATTTTGCTTTTTAAAAGTTTTTTTCCATAAAATCGTACATGCTAAAACAACAAAAATTGCGACCAGTTCACAGGTAATCATATGCGACATAAACACACCTGTACATCCCAAAACAATCCATATCCAACTCTTACTATGTTCTTTTGTATTAAATTCAAAATGATATACACACCAAAAACCATACAAAATAAGAGGAAGAAAAATCATTGCTGTGTATTCTCCAACTGCTGCTCTTGAATATATATTCACAAGACGATAAATATTCAACGAATAAACAGCCGAACAAACAACACCAATTTTTTTGCTACTCATTCCCGCAAAGCACCAATATGAACAAAACACAGTTGCGATATTTACCAGCAATACATAAAACTGGTAACTAGCTTGTAAAGAAACGCCAAAAAGACGGAGTATTGCAGGAATATATAAAAAAATATCCCCATAAAATACAGATGCAGCATAGCCATAGCCATTTAACCAATTTGGCTGAATCTTTACCGGAAACATATTAGCTTGAATCCCAGCTTTAATTCCTTCGATTCGCATTAAATGAAACTGTAAATCATGTGCAGAAGCAGGCAGATAATCTACCATTAACGGGATACTACTAAATAATGTTATTATAAAAAGGCTCTTAATAATCAGCTTATTTTCAGAACTAACATTATCAAAATATCTGCTGACAAAAACATATAATATAATATCACATACAATCATTAAAACACTTAATACTAATAGCAAATACCAAACGCCAACAGGTGAAGATTCTATTGTTATCTCATCAATCAATAAATAATCTCCAGCCCCCGCGTCTCCTCTCATACGGGCCGTTACATGAACTGGTCTATCCGAATACCATATTTTAAAATCACACTCACATTTAGACACATTTCCTGTTGGTATATTCCCACTCAAATTACCATTTAATCGCCCATCAGCATATTGGACACATATTACAGATTCTCCTTCACCACTATATTTAACTTTTAAAGTATACATTCCCGGAGATAATACAAAATCCGGCGTCTGTATTATCTCATTCTCTGTAGTATCAATATAAAATCCATTTTCTCCTGTACTATATAATAGCTCTTCTTGTCCAAAATTCAAATTAATGCTTGGTCGCGAATAAACCTTCACTAAAACTATTCCTATAAAAAAAATTTCTATAGCAATAAGAATTGTCCATTTCAAACGTGAAAAACGAGTACAAACCATAATAAACTCCTTTTAAATTCTAAAAATCCTATTACTCTTCCTCTCCATAATATCTGATTTTATATTTTCCATAATATTCAGCCGTTCCATAGCGCCATGTTTCAATTTCCTTTGATTTAAAAATTTCCGGCTTTTGCGGCGGCTCATCTATCCTGATCAGCTCTGTATCAGAGCTCTCTTTTATCTTCTGAATATTTTTATGTATACTTTCAGCATACTCCTGCGCTTCTCCGCTTACAACCGCCTTGATAACCGCTGTTGATGTCATTCTTTCAGGTTCCGCTACCGCCGTCAGCACAAATATCATAAACACTATAACGCTGCCTGTCATATACCATTTCTTTATCATTTTATTAGTCCATAACAATATATTCTTTCTTTGTATCCATCCCAGCCAATAAAACTCTAATATCAAAGTTAAGATTACAAACATATCATATATAATATTCTGTATTCTTCCCGTATCATATTCTCCGGTCGCATAGAGCTGCGGCGTATACATGGCTGCCAACATACAAAATGCTGCCAGACTTACAAATCCCGGCAATGGATATGAAAAACGGCAGCGTAACGCCATTTTAGACAATAATGGCATAGCTGCCAGAATCATCAAAATCCAACTCACATCACTCCACTCCCCTAATGCGTATTCTATACAAACCCTAAACGATTTTATAATGGAACCTATTACTCCATACTGTATCAACTCTCCAGACTGCCCCTGTCGTATCCAGTTTCCCGGTGCGGCTACATTGACTATAAATGCCGCTGCAAGCACAGTTCCCGGAATGAGGATATATTTCATTAAATCCTTTCGTTTAAGCAATCCCAATGCAATCAATATATATACGATCAATACACATCCGATCAATGCTGTTACCAGATTTCCTCCGCCAACCATAACTGCAGTTATACAAGCGCCCGCAATATAAGCTGCTTTTCCCTTTTCCACGATCGCCGCCCTTATTATGAACGAAACCATATACAATAAAAAAGCCATTGCACCCGTATAATGAATCGCTCCGTTCCACCAATAAAATGCTGATACCGGAGCAGGTGCAAGCTGTATCATTAAACAGGCTGCCAGAAAAAACAAGAATAATACTTCTTGCTTTTCAGCTCTCAATATTTTCCGAAACACACTGTCCATAAAGAAAAAAAGAGCTGATAATAACAGGAAAAGCAGCAAAAATGGCGTAAGATGGTAATACTCTTCTCCCCATATTCCCGGCTGCAGTGCCATCAGAAAAATAGAAGAAAAAGTCCCCTGCCAAATCTGATAACTCTTCGCCACCATCTTTACAGCACCACTAAGCGCCCCCCCTAATCCTTCTCCAGCCTCCAGTGCCTGATGGGAATATGCTCCATATTCAAAATCATCTCCCTGCGGATAGACATATCTTCCTCCTGCAATGACACAAAATACCAGCAAAAACATAATCAATCCTGTAATCCACAGCCCTGTTTTTATAAATCTACTGTCCTGTTCCTCACTGCTCTCTGTCCAAAGCTGCGCTGTACGAATCCATATACAACCATCTACTGTCAGTTCAATCAGCCAAAGCATCACTATGCACCATAAAAATCCGAAACACTTTTCATTGGTTTCAATGCTTCCTGTCCGCATAACTGCACACCAAAAACTGCCTGCTACAGCCGCGCTTGCGGTCAGCATCCGGAATCCAGCACCATATTGAAACTCCCGCACCCGCCTTCCTACTGACAGTTTCCATACCATAAACGCGACAAGCAGCAGAATCCCAATCTGCTGCCACGCAATCCACTTTCCGCAATAATAAAATACATAATAAAATGCTATCGCCAGTCCTTTTACCAAAGAGTAGTGCTGTTCAGAATCCCCAAACGGCTGTCCTGCAATAAAGTATACAATAATCGGCAGACATCCCCATGCTGCAGCCCAGATAAGATTTTTGATTCTCCTGTTCATTTTGCATCCCTCGCCGATCCTCAAGGCTTTCTTTTCATCCTCTCTACAATCTGCAGACGGAACTCGAAATCCCTGCGGTCTTTCATACCCAGATTATGAAGAATCAATCCTGCAAATAATGATTGAAGTGCCGCCAGAGCTGCAAACCCACATACGATCAATGTTGGAAATTTAGGGACCAGACCAGTTTCCACATACTCAATTCCAACCGGAACAAAAAATACAACCGCCACCGCAAGCAGCACCAGCGCCATCAATCCAAAAAATGCAAACGGCCGGTACTGACGGAACATTCTAAAAATCGTCCCAAGCACCTTGAAGCCATCCGAATATGTGTTCAGTTTGGACTCGCTTCCCTCCGGTCTGTCCCGATAAGTAATAACCACATTGTCCACCTGCATATTATTATAAACAGCATGGATCGTCATCTCTGTCTCAATCTCAAATCCTCTGGACAAAACCGGAAATGTCTTTACAAACCGATACGAAAACGCGCGGTATCCCGTCATAATGTCCCTGATGTTAGATTTGAATAATGCGTTGATAGAAGCCCGTACCAGACTGTTTCCCATATTATGAAAAGGCCGCTTATTCTCTTCAAAATATGTCGAGGAAAGCCTGTCTCCGACAACCATATCTGAATTTTTCTCCAGTACCAGCTTTGCCATTTCACCCGCATTTTCCATCGGATACGTATCGTCGCCGTCTACCATAATATAGCATTCCGCATCAATCTCCTGAAACATCCGCCGGATCACATTTCCCTTCCCCTGCTTGTACTCATTGCGCACAACAGCCCCCGCTTTTTGCGCAAGCTCTGCTGTACGGTCGGTAGAATTATTGTTGTATACATAAACTACCGCTTCCGGCAGCGCCGCTTTTGCATCGCGGATTACCTTTTCAATTGTTTTTTCCTCGTTATAACAAGGAATCAATACTGCTATCTTATCCATTCTGCCTTCTCCTATTTTTATAGATCATTGCTCAAATCTCTATGACCGCCTGCTTTTCCACCTGCCGGTCCCTAGACACATGAAATTCAATCGCCTCTTTCTGACTGAACTCCGGCGTGATTTCCTCTTTTAATACCTGTCCCGGATGAAACAGGATTTCCAATGTTCTTCCTTGCTTTCCCGCCGCTTTCTTCACCTGTGGCATCAGCTTTTCCACTCTCTCCTTATCCATATGCCCGCTCATGACCAGTCCCCACAAATACATGGGTTCAAGCTTCATTTTTCTGAATTTTCCTGCCGCAATCCAAGAGCAGAAATTCAGAATCATATTCTTCACAAAATTTACAGGGCGATATGTCGGATACAAAGATATTTCCTTTAAAAACGGAAGCATCGGCTCTCTGGAATCACGGATATACTCCACTTCCAGATTATTTCTCCTGATCACCTCAAATAAGGCGGCGGCAACTACCGGGATCATGTGCGTATGCTGATGGCTGTCAAACCTCAGTTTTTTCAGCTCCGGAAATGCCTGTCTAAATGCCCGAATCTGCAATTCCATCTCCATTTGCAGTTGTTCCTGCATTTTCTTTTTTCCGGGCAGGAACGACTGCAAAAATAATTTTCCCCATGAGATACAAAAATGCCCTTCCGCATCCACCAAACCGGGCAGCTTTTTCGGATCTGCCAGACAGCTGCCCTCCATAAAGTTTAAATGGACTGAAATCTTTGGTTTTTTCGGAAAATTTGTTTCCTCTTCCCGGTATCGTTTTACACAGGTTTCAAAACAACTCATATTGGTAAGTATACTGATACTGTCCAGTTTTCCCGCCTTTATGCAATCCAGTATATCCTCGCTGGCATGTATGGATTCGCCAAAATCATCCGCATGAATATCAATCTTTATGCTCATTGTCATTGTCTCCCGACAGTTTTTCTATCATTCTTCCACACTTTGCTGATTACTTTCACCGCCGCACTCCTCATCTTCCCGTAAGATCATCGACTCCACTATATATCTCGGCCTACCCTTGCTTTCCATATAAATTTTTCCAATATATTCCCCAATGATTCCCTGAGAAAGCAGCATCATCCCGCCGATCAGGCAAGTAGATGCCACCGTTGTCGTCCATCCCGCTACCACCTGCCCATGCGCCCAGTCCCAGATACAGGAAATAAAAATCCCGACGCTTACCAGACAGGTTAAAAATCCGAGAACAATGATCAGCTCCAATGGTCTTGTGCTCATAGAGGTAATACCATCCATCGCAAGGGTCAGCATCTTTTTAAACGTATACTTCGACTGCCCCGCTTCCCTCTCTTTTACGTCGAAATACACAATATCCGACTGAAATCCCATTGTGGGGATCAGGCCGCGCAAAAACAGATTCGTTTCCTTAAACTCTGCCAGCGCATCCAGCGCTTTTTTTGACATCAGACGATAATCCGCATGATTGGTAATCGTCCGGCAGCCCAAAATATGCATCAGCTTGTAAAAAATGCCCGCTGTCATTTTTTTGAAAAATCCGTCTGTGTTCCTGTCATTCCGCACTCCATATACAATTTCACATCCGTTTTGATAATACTCCAAAAACTGATCCAACGCTTCAATATCCTGCTGAAGATCCGCATCAATAGTAACAACTATATCCGCATGACTCCTTGCTGCCATCATACCTGCCAGAATAGCGCTCTGGTGTCCATAATTTCTTGAAAAACTTAATCCTGCAAACATAGAATTTCTACGCGTTAATTGATAAATGATATTCCATGTCCGATCCTTACTTCCATCATTCACAAACAAAATTTTACTCTTACCCGAAATTTTATTTTCTTTCATCATCCTCTGCATTTTTTTCTGCAGAACATCTGCCGTTTTATTCAAAACCTCTTCTTCGTTGTAACACGGAACTACCAGATATAATATATTATCCCTCATTTTTTGCCTCTTCATTTTTTCTATTTTCATGTATCAGCCAGTATAACGCATCAATTTTATTTCCACTTTTCTTGAAACAAATTTATATGCCGTATAAACTGCCCCCATTGCTCCCGGGAATAGCCAGATATAATATCCCAGGCAATATCTTGACAAGGATTCCCACATCAACTGAAACAAAAAGCCTCCAATTACATAGAGCTGCGGCAATATCAGTGCCTCATGTTTCTCCGGTCTTCTTAACATCTGAATACCTGCAAGAAATGATGCTGCATAAACCGCTATCATAATTCCCACTGATATTTTGAATATTATATCACGAATCCCGCTGTTGTAAAATGCAGTAAATGCCTGAGAATTCAGTGGGGCGCCATTTTCCGTATCATTCAGCCTTGTAATTTTTCTGGCACCAAATGTCGGATCCAACCACTGATATTCAATCTTTTCCTCAAAAAACCGCCAATCTCTTTCTCCTGAAAAATATTCTTCCAGCACAATTCCAATACGCTTCAGCGCATCTTTGTTTGTCGCATCCTTATCATAGCTATTTTCCGCAAAAATAACTCCCTGAGAACCATCCTGACTCCCCGGACCTGCCACACCGTTCTCAGCCGTCAACCCCATATATATTGTACAGGTTAACGGCATTGGCGTTCCCTCATCTGTCCCAGAAATATAAAGATAAGTACTGTCCACTGTTTTTTGAATTCCAACTATCATTCCCAGACACAAAACAAAACTCATTCCTATCCGCAATGCGCTTTTCCTGCTTTTTATATTAAAAAACATATAAATAAATGCTGCCATCAATGCAATTGCCGCAGACTGATGCATCAAAATTCCAATTGAAAATGCAATGACAGAAAGGAATCCATATCGCAGCTTTTCATTATGAATCAGTTTTATTACACCGTAAATTCCCAAAGACGCAAATGCAATCGATAACAGTGTTCCATATAAAAATGATACATATTCGATCAACGGATAAAAAAACACCATCCAAATGCAGCTCATCGCGGATATAATTCGATTTTGATATATCTCCTTAACTGACAGACAAATACTGACATAAATCAAAAGTACCGCTGCCAGATTCAAAAAGCGAAACGGTAAAAAAGAATCTCCAAATGTTCTAATCAGCATAGCCACGACTAGTGTAATGCCCCTGTTACGCGTAAACTGCATCAGATACATCGGATCAGTCTCTATCCCCTTTATCCCTGCAATTCGTTGTGCTTCCCTATAAACATCCATTTGATCGAGGACAGGAATGCTGTCATAAAATAAAATCCAAAACAAGCCTTCTGCCAGGATCATCATAAATCCTCCGGCAAATATCCACCTGCTCGCTTTTTCTGGTTTTACAGACATCTGGAAAATCTTTTCAAAAAACTTGCATCCCCAAATAGCCAGCGCCAATATTATAACAGCTATACCAACATAAAGATATGGCGTATGGGCTACAATAGATTTTGCCCCTTCCGATACATGAATTTCTGTTTCGCAATGTCGAAAAACAGATATTATAAACAGAAATCCTGCAATGGCTGTAAATATGCCTGCTATTCCACAGTACAGAATCTTAACTTTTTTCATCCTTATTCACTCTTTTCTCGGCACCTGCACCACCCGCTCTTTCTGAAAGAACTGACATGCAACCATATTCGTCCATCCTTCGGGATCCTCCAATACCTCCATATGCATGAGCGGTCCCTGATCTGAATTCATCGCAGGCAATTCAACTTCTTTCACACTCTGATCTCTCAAAATCTCCAACCGTTCTGTCATTTGCTTTTTATAGTCCTGCGCTTGTCCCGATGCAATGTAGTCATAACATTCATAAAATGTCGTATCCTTCAATGTTCCTTTCAACGGATAAATACAAGCACAGACAACTATGATGGCAGCCAAAGAGGCTGTACGGAATTTCCTCTCATCAAAATCTTTTTTCTTTTTTTCAGCAGCAAATCCTGCAGCATATATTACACTCAAAAGAAATGTCAGAAGAAATACCTGATATATCATATTGGGAACTCCTCCTGAAAGTTCAACTCTTGCATATAAGCCTGGGGCAAACATCGCACAATACAGGCAATACATCAGTGCAATTACGATAATCGGTACTGGAAAGCGAATGTTTAATTCTTTTTTTCGAAAGTCTTCATACACCAACAATCCAATTACCAAATAAAGCAGAAAAATCAAAGGCTTTGTCCTTATGTATTCTCCTATTGTCATAAATCCTTCCGAAAAACACTTTAATATTGTCTGAATGATAAGCATTCCATGGATTCCGAATTCTTCTCCCCCGCGCACCTGATTCCCCGGAGCCAGATAACTTACCACCAATCCGCACAATTCTGCTCCTGCCGGTATCAGAAGCCAAAAAATATGACGCTTTTCCCTTCCATAAAAAATCATTAAATAAAACAGTATAATAAAAACAAAGAGCGGCGCCAGATAACTGGATCCTCCCAAAAAAGTCATACAAATCAATGCCCAGATCCAATAACGTTTTCGCGCCGTATCCATAAATTTTCCGCACGACCACACAGCAAGCACCGCAAGCCCATAAGGCACGATATAATGCACACAGCCATTATACCAGAAAATCCCTGATTTGGTCGATGGAAAATACTGAATCATTGCTGTTAATACTAAAATATCCGCGCAAATCCATGTTGATCTTCCCAAATGCATTTTTTCCAGCAAAATATAATGTGTCAACACACTTGTTGTCAAAATTGTGATTCCCAGCATAATCCACGGAACGATCCAATATCCGTTATTCCAGAATACTTCCGGCTGTAATGCCATTAAAAAAATTGTAAACCAGGTTCCCTGCCAGCCGTTCCAATATGCAGCCACTGTATTTCCCGCCGCCTTTAAAGTCTCCCACACAGAACGAGATGATAGCCATGCTTCCCTTGCCCTGTAGCCGTACCCATAATCATCTCCGGTTGCATGCACATATCCGGAGAGGTATAAAATCGGAATTAATCCTATTATAAAAACACCAATCAATATTCCCGCAATTTTTTTCTGATCTGCTAAAAGAATTTTCTTTATCCAAGATTTCATGTTTTTTACATCCTTTATTCAATATCTTTTATCATACGGCAAAATTTTTAATTTGACAACGGCAAAAAATTTTGACATCTTATTGAAAACCCTCTATACTGGATTATGATAAATATGTACAACAAATAAAAGGAGAACTCAAAAAATGAATATCTCAATTGCAGGCACCGGATATGTAGGTCTTGTTACCGGGGTATGCCTGGCAGAATCCGGTCACCATGTTACCTGTGTCGATGTCGATACTGACAAAATTTCTGCTATGCAGCAGGGTCACAGCCCCATTTATGAACCCGGTCTTGAGAAATTGATGGATAAAAACCGTACACGCCTTACTTATACGACCGATTACATATCTGCCTACCAAAATGCAGACGTTATTTTTATTGGAGTTGGAACTCCAGAAAAGAAAGACGGTTCAGCCAATCTTTCTTATGTATATCAAGTTGCTTCCCAGATTGCAGAAACAGTGGAACATGATTGTGTTATTGTCGTCAAATCCACTGTTCCGATTGGTACAAATGATAAAATAGAGCAAATGATCCGCAGTACCCTAAAACACCCTGTGCAAATAAGTGTTGCATCCAATCCAGAATTTTTATCACAGGGTACTGCCGTACATGACACTCTCCACGCAAGCAGAATTGTTGTCGGTGTTGAAGATGAATTCAGTGAAAAAATGCTGCGGCAGGTTTATGCCGGTTTCCCTGATACACCTCTTCTTATTACAAACCGCCGAAGCGCTGAAATGATCAAATATGCCTCTAACGACTTTCTCGCCCTGAAAATCTCATACATCAACGAAATCGCAAACCTCTGCGAAATTGTCGGTGCTAACGTTGAAGATGTTTCCGCCGGAATGGGGTATGATCCCCGTATTGGAAATAAATTTCTCCATGCCGGAATCGGTTATGGCGGCTCCTGCTTTCCCAAGGATACAAAAGCCTTAAGCTGGGTTGCTTCTTACAATGATGTAGAATTAAAAACCGTTAAAGCTGCTATCGAAGTAAATGAGCAGCAAAAACTCAAATTATTAAAAAAAGCCAGAAAATATTATCCTGACTTAGCTGGCTTAAATGTTGCTGTTTTAGGATTAACATTCAAGCCAGGCACTGATGATTTGCGAGAGGCTCCTTCTCTTGTCAATATCCCAATCTTGCTGGACGATGGTGCAAAAGTCCGCGCATGGGATCCTGTTGGCATAGAAAACTTCAAAAAACATGTCAGTGGCAATATTACCTATTGCAGCTCTATCCCTGATACCCTTTCTGGTGCTGATATTTGCTTTATTTTTACAGAATGGCCTGAAGTAAAAGCATTAAAAGCCGCAGATTTCCTGTCTATGAAAACCCCCATCATTTTAGATGGAAGAAACTGTCTTCAAACAAACGATTTTGAATCTCATCATATTTTATATAAGGGCATTGGAAAATAATACAATGGGGGATGTCTAACTTAATATGACATCCCCTTATCCTTTCTACCTCTATTTATCTTTCATTACATCAATTTTTCTGCGTTTTTCCTGATTTCAGCAAAATCTGACAATGCCTGATATCCTATTTGAAAAATCCTTTTAACATTGATTGAATTATGCCCTCCCTGTCTAGGCTTAAATGAAATTTCTTCAAACCTTACATGCTCCTGATAAAAAGCCCCCATTACTGTCAATATTACATTTGGCAGATTATAATGTTCCGGCATTATATCAATATATCGTCTTACATATGATTCTTTCATCAATCGAAACGGTGCATTTGCATCCGGTACGGATACTTTAAATTGAACTTTCAAAATCAAACATAAGATTTTTTCTACCCAGAATCTGAACTTTCCATCTTCTCTTTTTACTCTGTATCCGAAAATTGCTTCATATTCATTTCTCATCTGCCAAAAATTTTCAAATTCTGCCGGATTGGTCTGTCCATCTGAATCTGTCTGAAAAATATAGTCTGCTCCGTTATTCAAAGCATATCTATACCCAAATAACACAGTATCGCCATGCCCCCCATTTTCCTTTTTTATTGGTATTAACAAAGGCATATTTGAAGAAAGCTTCTGTAATATTTCATATGTATTATCTTTACTCCCGTCGTCAATAATAACTAGCCTTGAGTTTCCATTACTGCTATACCTCTGTATAACAGGGTACCATCCTTTTACTACACTCTCTACATTTTCTGATTCATTATAAGCAGGAATCACTATATATAAAATACTCACATTTATTCTCCCCATATGTTTATTTATATTTCTTTTTCCATATTACACTGCCTAATCTTCCAGGCATCAAAAAAAGACTAAAAGAACTTTTGATTTCCAATTTTGAATCTTTATGGCCTGATTTTGCCCACATACATTATAGTTACAAAAACAAACAGATACCCCAACACGATGAGTACCAGCAACGGCGCAAGATAACTGGAGCCTCCCAGGCAGAACATACTCAGGCAGGCATACGCAAAATACCTTTTTTTAGCCGTATCCACAAACCGGAATATGCTGTAAACCGCAGCCATTGCCAGACCATAGGGCACAATATAGTGTACCGTACCGTTCCACCAGAAAATCGCAGATTTTGTGCGTGGGAAATACTGGATCATCATAAACAGGAACAGGATATTGATACAGCCCCATGTCCCCTTTTTAAATTCCATTCTCTTTACCAGAAAATAATAAGTAACAAGAGATGTTGCCGCAATCGTGATTGTCAGCATTATCCACGGAACAATCCAGTACCCGTCCGGTAAAAAAACCTCCGGCTGCAGCGCCATCAGAAAAATGGTAAACCATGTTCCCTGCCAGCCATACCAGTAATCAACCGATGTCCTTGCCGCCCGCGCCAGCGTCTGGAATACAGAATGCGTTTCCAGCCAGACTTCATGGGTTCCCGCTCCATATCCATAATCATCTCCCGATGCATGGACATAGCCGGACAAATATAACATCGGAATCAGCCCCGCTATAAATACTGCCAGAAAGACCCATGCCAGCTTTTTTGTGTCCAGACCGATGAGGTTCTTCATTGTATTTTTCATTTTAGTCTCGTCCTTTATAATATTCTGCATACCAATCCGCAAACTTCTGCAGTCCTTCCTCTAACGGCGTATCCGGCTTAAAGCCAAAATCCTTTTCCAGCTCTGACACATCTGCGTAAGTCTGATATACGTCGCCCGGCTGCATCGGCAAAAACTCTTTCTCCGCCGGTTTCTCTATTACCCCTGCCCGCATCAGACATTTCTCCAGCGTTTCAACAAAATACATTAAGCTTTCAGGCTTGTTATTTCCTATGTTGTAAATTTTATATTTCGCACCGCACTCCGTTTCTTCCGGCACCTTTTTTATCACATCCGCAAGTCCTGTCACAATATCATCAATATATGTAAAATCCCGGTACATATCCCCATGATTATAAATCTGGATGCACTTTTTCTCTACCATTTTATTTGTAAAACCAAAATATGCCATATCCGGTCTTCCCATCGGACCATATACCGTAAAAAAGCGAAGCCCCGTACACGGGATCCCATACAATTTGCTGTATGCATGCGCCATAAGCTCATTTGATTTTTTGGTTGCCGCGTATAAGGATACCGGATTATCCACCTTATCCTCTGTACTATAGGGCACTTTAGAGTTGGCTCCATATACGGATGAACTTGACGCAAAAACAAGATGGGACACGCCTTTCTTTCCGTTGTCGTAAGAGTGTCTGCATGCTTCCAGAATATTATAAAATCCGATCACATTGCTTTGGATATACTCATCCGGATTTGTAATGGAGTAGCGCACACCTGCCTGAGCCGCAAGATTCACGACAATATCCGGACATGTTTGTTCAAAAATTTCTTTCATCCGGTCTGCATCCGAAATATCCGCCCTGCAAAACTCAAACCCTTCGTAATCGCTCAGCATTTCCAGCCTCGCCATCTTCAAATCTACGTCATAATAATCATTCAGATTATCAATTCCCGTAACCGCAGCCTTTTCATCCAACAGCCTTTTTGCCAGATAAGAGCCGATAAAGCCTGCCGCTCCTGTGATCAATACTTTCATATATTATCTCCCGATGCTGTAATACTCCACTCCTGCCGCTTCCATTTCTTCCGGTCTGAATACATTACGTCCGTCGTATACAAGCGGCGTCCGCATATACTTTTTAAAGATCTGAGGTTCCATTTCCCTGATCTGCTTCCATTCCGTAAAAATAAAGCAGATATTTGCATCCTTCAATGCGTCGGCCGGGTTCTCTACATAACAAATACTTCCCTTATCGTGCTGTCCCTCGGGATATTTCCTGCGGAAATTACTCTCTGCCACAGGATCATAGGCATAAATTTCCCCGCCGCCCTGTAAAAGCAGCTTCACATTATCCAATGACGGTGCTTCCCTGAGATCGTCTGTCCCCGGTTTAAATGCAAGCCCCAGCACTGCCACCTTCAAATGATCAAACGTGATCAGACGGTTGCTTGCCTTATAAAACAGGCGGACCTTCTGCTCCGTATTCACATCCACTGCCGCTTCCACTGTACGCAGCCGATACCCTGCCTTTTCTGCCTGAAACCGCAGCGCCTTCGTATCCTTCGGGAAGCAGCTTCCCCCATATCCGATTCCTGCTTTCAAAAAATTGCTGCCAATCCTCTCGTCATAGCTCATTCCCTCGGCTACCTTTTCGATATTAGCTCCCATCCGTTCACATAAATTTGCAATATCATTCATATAGGAAATCTTCAATGCCAGAAAATCATTGCAGGCATACTTTGTCATTTCAGCAGAACGACGGTTCATCGACACGATCGGAAGATTAAACGGTTCATAAATTTCCCGAAGCTTTTTTTCTGCCTCTGCGCTTTCTGTCCCAATGATAATCCTCGCCGCATGCAAGGTATCGTGTACCGCCGATCCCTGCGCTAAAAATTCCGGATTCGACGCCACCTCGATATGCAGCTCTTTCCTTACCAGAAAATCTTGAATAAACTGCTCTACCCGATCATTTGTCCCTACCGGAACAGTAGACTTTACCACAACAAGGCAGTCCTTTTCCACATTTTCTGCAATCTGTCTGCATACGGACGCAATATAAGTCAGATTTGCCGATCCATCCGGCTGCTCCGGTGTTCCCACACCAATAAAAATTGCATCCGGATCTTTATAGGCCGCTGCATAGTCTGTCGTATAATGCAGCCTGCCCGCCGCATAATTTTTTTGCATCAGCTCTTCCAGACCGGTTTCATAAATCGGACAGACGCCTGCCTCCATCTGCCTTACTTTATTTTCATCCACATCCACACATGTAACATCATGCCCTTTTTCCGCAAAGCAGACTCCTGCCACCAATCCTACATAACCTGTTCCTGCGACCACAAGCCTCATCTTTCTTCCTCCTTGTGCCTCCTGCTGCACCTTATCCATGAACCAATCATGCCCACTTTTAAAACTACTGCTTATTATATCCTATCATTCCCGAATCTACAAGCACCATGGCAGTCTCCATCTCTCCTGCCCCTCATTCCCCGTATTTTTTCCTCCATCTGTTATATAATATTTTTCCCGGAAGCGCACATATCACAGTCAAAAAATGGCTCCTATTCTTTTCCGTTTCTGTCATCAGGCGCCGGTCTGCTGCATTTTTATATATGTCATATAAAACAGCCATTTTTAGCTTCGTTTTAATATTCACACAGGGATCTTCCAGGTATACCCACGCTCTCGACATCATTCCTCTGGGCGAATGAAGCTTCATCCGCCTCCCTGATTTTGTCAGGCCGTCCGTAAGATAATCCCCGATATAGACACATTCATTTATATGCAGCATTTTATATGGTCCCGACATTTTTACCCACACCAGATCTTCCGGCAAAAACTTTTCTTTTCCGAATACAGGAAACGGATATTTTTTTAAAATATCCGTAAAAAATACCTCTGCCTTATCTCCTGCAATATGACCATTGATCCTTACATTCACATATGTATCTATACATTCGTTGATTGGGAAAAAAGCCTCATTTACATTCCCGTCCGGATAAAATCTTAAAAAGCTGTATCCGCACAGCCCATCCGCATCCTTCCATTTTTGGTGATACCTCAAAATAGTTTCTACCGCATTTTCCGGCAGCCAGTCATCGCTGTCCACTATAAAGGTAAGCTCCGAATCGATTTGGGAAATTCCCATATTCAGCGCCGTATGCTTGCCTCCGTTTTCCTTTCTGATGCAGCGGACACGGATACTCCCGTCCTTTTCCCATTGTCTTACCGCCTGCTCTGTCTTGTCCGTACTTCCGTCATCAACAACCACCCATTCAAAATTGGGGCAGGTCTGTCTTTTTAAGCTGTCATAAAGCCTTGACAATTCCCTTTTCCTGTTATATGTCGGCGTCAAAATTGTCAGCAGAAGATTATTTTCCATAACTACCTCCAGCGTTTTATTTTAACAGATACACTTTACCTTTTTTGCGCTCCCGATACTTATTTCTCTGATAAACCGCTACCGGCATACATACAGCCACACTCAATATTGCAAGTATAAAAAATTCCTCCATATGAGAAATTTCCACTTCAACCCATGCCGTAAAATATCTCATACATGTTAAAATCGGCCGATGTACAAAGTAAATGTCCATTGACAATTTTCTGAATACTATCATATTCTCTGTATTTATCGGACTCCATCTGATATTTAATAACAGTACCAGAACAGTTGATACAATTATCGGATACGATATCAGCAACGCCGTTTCATACCCTGCATTGCGCACGGATACCAGCGCAATTTCTCCAAACATAAGAATGATTGAAAACAGCAATATAAGCGCCGACAAATAAACAGCTTTCTTTTCCGTAAATTTCTCCCTGTATTTTGCCAGCATTACTCCAAGCAATATCAACGGAAAACCGACAAACAGACCGTTTCTGGTCGAAACCGCAATTTTCAGATATAAATCAACCGCCCGCTGTATTCCAAAACCATTCAGGAGAAAGCAATAGCTATTTCCCAAAAGCCCGGCACAATAACAGACCAATCCGATTATGCAGGTTCTCCTGATTCCTGTTTTTTTAATCAATATATAAAAAATCAGGACGCCTGTAAGGCTCGCCCATACATACCATAAAGCCCCCGGAGGATAAAAAATCGCCGCCCTTACCAGCCGAAGCACCGTCCAGTTAAAGGACTCCCCTGATACATATAAATCATACGCTGAAAAACAGCTGTTTAACATCAAAAACGCAATATACGGAATCAATAGGCGCTTTTCATACCGGAATACAATTTCCCCTAATTTTTCTGCTCCCGCCGTCCACATACGGGTTCCCAAAAAATATCCTGATGCCACAAAGAAAAAGGGGACTGCAAGGCTTAAAAGCGTTTTTTGAAGATAGTCTCCATATGCTACATCATGATAAGCTCCTGAATGTAAAAATAAAATACAGACACAAAAAAATAATTTTGCAAAATCAACTGCCGCATTTTCCTTGTTTTTTGCTCCGCTCATCTCCCTTATCCCTTCTGTTTTTCAACATATTCCGATTGCTTATCTTTTAATAGCGCTCTCCCATTTTAACTACCAATATCCCATCTACCGTCTGCATACATCCTTCATCCGGAAATACGGGCATTGCTTTTACCTCCTGCATTTCCCATAATGCGCTCCTCTGCTCCTCCGTACACAAATCGATTGGAATATTCAGGACATATTGAAAATATTCCTCATAGTCCCTGTAATTTTTAATCTGGTCTTTCGCCGTCAGTCCCTGCACTCCGCTGGTTCTTCCGTCTCCTTCAAATGCCTCGAACCCCGGCATCTCCGGCATGTCTATTTTCCCCACAAATGCGACTGTCGTTTCGCCGCGAATATATCCCTCTTGCGATTCCATTCTTTCTGCAACCCTTGTCATCAGTGAATGTGTTTGCTGCCGCTCCAGATCCTTTTTCAAATAAGCTGCATTTGCCATCGGAAATCCGTTCCAGATTATAAACGCCACTCCGGCAATAATTGCTGTTCTGGCATATTTTGCCGTCTTCCGGTGCTTCTCCGAACTGTTTTTTATATTCCATTCCGCGACCAGAAGCGTCAATATATAGATCATACAAAATCCATACATCATAAGTCCGTGCAGCATTCCTTTACTTAATACTGCCGAAATATTCATTCCAAGAGGAAGTGCCCCCCCCAAAATGATCAAAAGGATTTTTTCTGCTGTTTTTATTTTTTTACCGAAAATCGATGTCAATATAATTCCCGCCAGACACAGCAATACAATTATGTTTGCCGCAGCTGCTGCCCATGTCTGTCCCACACTTGCAGGATTCAGAAAATACATCAGCCAATAATAATATGCCTTTACAACATACCAGAACATATCTGCCGCAGAAGTTCCCGCTGCTCCCAGTCTGGAAATACTGTTATAGCTGTCGCTGACCGCAATTCCCATTCCGCCGCAGATTACCCTCATGGAAATCAAATATACCCCGCCGCCGGCAATCAGCATTATCATTCCAGATAATCCTTTTTTCAAAACAGCCCCTGCATTTTTTCCGCCAAGAAGCCACATCATACATACGATCATAATAAGGGCAATCGCAACCGATAAATAACTCTGATAAAGTCCCAGTCCCACCGCAATCATAGGGATACCTGCCAGCAGACCCCAACCGGATTTTTTCCACAAATATACCGCCGCAATCATCAAAAGCAGTGCAAACATATCCACATCCAGATCATGAAGAAATGTTGCCGTCAATGCAGTTACGATCGGATTTACCGTCATGATGCCGGCAGCCAGTACCGTAAAGCATACATCCTCTTTTCCAAAGAGACGCATCAGCAAATATACTGCCAGTGCGATCCATATCATTGCCAAAAGCCCGATCATCCACGGAGACGTCAAAAATCCCCTTGTTACCCATCTATATGCGGGAACAAAGACCCTGCCGATTGAAATTTTCCATTCCGTTTCCGCTGCTCCTGAATAAAGCGCCTCTAACGAATCATGCGAAATTGTAAAATTAAAAAATCCATATGCGTGCGCTGCAATTCCAAATAAAAAAGTATATATAAAACAGTTTTTTAACAGTTTCTTTTCTTTCATAATCCTTTATTTTTTCTCCTGCAGGCTTCTGATTTCTTCTACTACTCCAAAATATCTGTCAAACTGGAAATTTTTTTTCACATGCGCATAAGCTGCTTTTCCCATCTCCTTCAGCCTCTCTTTATCCCGCAGGATCAGATCCATTTTTTCTTCCAGATCCTTTTGATCACAGTCTTCAAAAACATACCCTGTTTTTCCCTCAACAATATAGTTTGCGCTTCCATTATCACTTCCGCTGATCACAGGAATTGAAAATGCCATTCCCTCTATCACAGTAATTGAAGCAGGCTCCCCTGTGCTCGGGATCACATAAAGATCCGCCTTCGCATATTCTTCCATTACGCGCTTTTTGTTCAGATTGCAATAAAAGGTTACCTGATCCTCCAATCCTTTTTCTTTTACATACGCCGTAATTTTATCATAATATTCCTGATGAAAATGATTGGATAATTCACCGGCTATCGTAAGGTGAATGGGGTATCTTTTTCCCAGCTTTTCAATCGCATGAACCATCATCCAGAGATTTTTCCGTTCCTGATATTTTCCGATGCAAAATACATTTATCCTGTCATTCTGAAAATATTTTTTTTCTTCCGGGGACATCTGCGGCTCCATCAAAAAGGGCGCCCAGAAGCTGTCCTTATCCTTTTTCTTTCCCTCATAACTTGTTCCAATCACATCCACTGGGGTCATCCTGAAATGCGGCGTAAGCTTCCAGACAATCCTATGGGCCAGATCATCCTTAAACTTATAATCCCACACGGGACTTAAATTATAAAGGATCGTTGGAATTTTATAATGTCTGCAGATCGCATTCAGGCAAATACAATATATGGAACGCTCACGCAAAATCGCCACATCGGGCTGAAATTCTTTAATTTCTTTCGCTGCTTTAAAAATTGGCGGCCACCCGCATTTCAGACGCATATCCATTGCAAACGGGCGTTTCCGAAAAAGCACATTCACATAAAACTTATCAATGAGCTGAAAAAGCTTTCCATATCCCATAATAACCGGTTTTACCCATGTATGATCTTCTATTTTTCCTTCATACTGACTGATAAAACACACCTCATGTCCATTTTCTTTCCACCCCTTCATAATGGTGTTCTGGTTTGTATGATATCTATGGGACATATACAATACTTTCATTCCCTCAAGCTCCTCTTTCCGCTACTTTTAAAAACTGATCTGCTACTTTTTCCACTGTACATTCCTGACGTATTTTACGCGCATTCAACGACATTTTTTCTGCCAGTCCCCGATCCCCCGCTACCCGCTCCATTGCATCCGCCAATGCTTCAGCATCTTTCATCGGAACCAGAAGCCCATTGATTCCGTCTTTTATATTCGTCCTACTTCCGCCAATCGGACAGTCCGTTGAAATTACCGGAATTCCCATGGCAAGCGCTTCCAGCATGGAATTAGAGATTCCCTCATAATCTGAGGAAAGCACAAACATGGCGCTGTCTCTGATTTCCTCCCGGGCATTGCTGCAAAACCCATGAAAAATGACCTTCCTCTCCAATCCTTTTTCTTTGGCAAATTCCTTTAACTGTTTTTCTAAAATGCCTTTGCCGTAAATATCCAAGGTGTATTCCGGAAATTTCTCTGAAAAAATCGAAAATGCTTCTATCAGCAGATGATGATTTTTCTGTTCTTCCAGCCTCCCTACTGTCGAAATACTTTTGCGCCTTTCTCCTTCAAACGGCATCGGTACAGAAGCATCCAGCGGATTCCCGATCACACATGCCTTCTTCCGGATTTGTTTCGGAAAACAGGTAACCGCTTCTTCTGTCTGGCACACGAGCCGATACGCAAAACGGTAAAAAAAATCCCGATACGCTTTATGGTCGCAGGATCTTGGATCGATCCGCTCTGAAACAAGCATTCTACACTTCATAAACAATGTTGATAAAACAACAAATCCCGTTCCATAAGTACTGAAAGAAAAAATATAACAATCCTTGTTTTTCTTAAAATACTGCCTCATCGCACGAAGCCGCTTTATCCGCACCTTCAGGCTTCCGCCTGATGCCTCTCCTGCGCTTATTGTTTCCACTTGCGGATCCAACGGATATGCCTGCTGGCTTCCTGCAAAAGACAAAATGGCAGTATCAATTCCACGCTTTACAAACTCATTTGCCAAAAGAGAAATAACTCTCTCAGATCCGCCGCCCGCCATATCCGGCACTACAAAAACAATCTTCATTCTTCAACCTGTCCTTCTTTTTTCATATCCGGAAATACATCCTCTTTTTCTTTCAGCGTCACTTTTCCACCGGAAACCTCATAAATCATGTCCACATTCCGGATCGTTGTCAGCCTGTGCGCAATGATCAGAATCGTCTTCGTCCCCTGCAAATGGTCGATTGCCTCCATAACAGCCGCTTCCGTTTCATTATCCAATGCAGAAGTAGCTTCATCCAGAACAAGTACTTCCGGATCATGATACAGCGCCCTAGCAATTCCGATCCTCTGACGCTGTCCGCCCGATAACCGCACTCCCCGATCTCCGACTACCGTATCAAGTCCCTCCGGAAGATTCTCTACAAATTCATAAAGCTGCGCCCTGCGCAGCGCATTCTCAATCGCCTGTTCGTCAATCTGCTCTTTATCGACGCCAAAAGCAATATTATTCCGGATTGTGTCATCCGACAAATAAATAACCTGCGGAATATATCCAATTTCCTTCTGCCATACATAAGAATGCTTATGTATATTGAGATCATCCGCATAAACTTTACCGTACTGGGGCTGCAAAAGCCCCAATATAATGTCTACCATTGTTGTCTTCCCCGCTCCGGAAGGTCCGATAAATGCAACCGTTTTTCCTTTGGGAATTTCAAAAGAAGCATTATCAATTACCATGTCCTCGCTGTCCGGGTAATGATAGCAGACCTTCTTCACGGAAATTTCTTTTTCAAACTGCCATTCCAGCTCTTCTTTCTGTTTGATTTCCGGCTCTTCTTCAATCGCCTTTAAATCATGATAGATCAGATCCAATGACGGCAGGGAATAAAGAATATCTGCCACATGCTCATTGATCTTTCCAACAGAAGGAAGCAGCCGGAAAGCAGCCACCGCAAACACGGAAAGCTGCGGGATAAAGGTTGTAAAATCGTCCTTTTGTCCCCAGAACATTTTGATCAAAACAGCAAGTAAAAGCCCTGTCATACAGACTGCTTCTACAAAGTATTTCGGCAGTGTTGCAATCAGACGATTTATTCTTAAACCATGAACATATTTTTTGTAATTATCCTCATAAGCATTGATAAAATATTCTTCACGGTTTAAAATTTTTAATTCTTTAATTCCTCCCAGAGACTGGTTTACCCATTGATATAAATTGGACTTGTATTGCTGACATTGTTTTCCTAAATTTTTAGAATATCTTCTGGAAAGAGATGTAAATATAAACAAGCTAATAAGTAGTAAAATAACAACTGTAACTGCTATGGATTTACTCACTATAAATAAATATATTCCCAATGTGCCACAGACTGCAATTTCTGCAACAAGCTCCATTGCATGGATAATCCCCTTTGTGAATAAATCCGTATCTTCCTGAAGGCTCCTTTGAAGTACCGCGATATTATGGCTCAAATGAAATGTATAAGGCTCCCTCACGTACGTTTTTAATAGTTTTGTTGAAATTTTCAGTTGTATGCCGTATGAAAATTTATAAATCCAGTTTTTCTGCAACGCAAGAAAAACATTCTTAAAAACATATATAAATATAATTATACCTGTTAATGCAGCCAAAAAATCATTCGATGTCGTAAATCGAAACGTATCATAAATCCATTTTAAATACCATCTTTCCTGAACCATATCTGGATTCATTAAAATATTCACAAATGGTGAAAAAATGGCTACTCCCATTAATTCCAAAAAGCTTCCTGCTATTACTGTTAACAGTAGTAGCAACATTTTAATTTTATCCTTTTTAGTAAATATATATTTTAATTTTGCAATCACAGTACATCCTCCGCGTCAGAAATTATCTCTAACAAACTCTGGCTTTAATTTGACTCAAATACTCGTCATATCCGGCTTTATGATTTTCTTCTATACCAATAACCTTTTGTTTTGAAATCGGAAGCTTTTCTAATGTTCCCGCCAAAAACCATTCATATTCCATATCTAAATTTCCAACATCAATTACTCGATATCCATTTTCAAAAAGGGTCTCTGCTAATGGCTTTGCAGCTGCTCCAAGCGCTACCAAAAACAATCTGTCTTTGGGATATTTCTTACATATTTTTTCTATTTCTTTGATTTTAGCATAAGCATTTTGTGATGGCCCAATAATTCTTTCTACACTTTTTGCCGTATCAAAAAGATTATTTCCCACTCCAAAATGTGAAGTTTCTCCCTCTATCATAACAATCTCTTTCCCCTCCCAGAGTTGTCGAAATTTTTGAAAATACTTATCAGCATTTTCCTTGTTTTTATACAAATAATAACATCTAGTTACAAAAGCGTTACCATAAACCCTATTTAAATTACATCCTTTTTCATAAATTTTTCTGGTTATTAATAGCTGATCTTTCCAAAATTTTTTCCCTTTTTGATGATATTGTTCAACTCCATCAAAAATATCAGGAATAGCTACCATCAGTCCATCATGCTCATATCTTAAAATACGTTTCAAATCCTCTGAAAGAGTTTGAGTTGCCTGTTGTCTTACTTCTGACTTTCCACGTAATAGTGCAATATCAGAATCCCCAAACCGAACCAGACTCTTATTTGTATTTAAAAGTTCATCTATTGTTTTATCGATAGAATACACTTTAATTTTATTTTTAAATATTTTTTGCTTATAAAAAAAATATACAAATTCGCCCAATATATTTTTTATTCTCTGCTTAAACATCATTTTTTATAATCCTCCTCTTGATTAACAATATTTTGCAGATATGGATTATATATACCCTCATCATCATTTCTAGCACATAATTTTCTAAAAATATCTATATAAGATACTATAAAAATTATCATAATACATAATACGAATACAGCTATTTTTCTACTACTTTCTTTCCTCTTCTTCGATGTTTTTTCCAATAATCCACACACCAACAACTTCTCCCCATACTCATTATATCCAACAATAGATAAAGGAATAAGCAAAACCAAAAATGGTAACGTATAAATCTCCTTTGCTTCCCAAAAAAGATGAAAAATAAATCCTCTAATAAAAGTAATTACCAAAAGTGTTTCTTCCCAAGTTCCATTCTTTTTCCTCAATATCGCAAATAAGAAACTTCCAATCAATATCCAAGATTGCAAAATATTAACAACTACCGTATATATAATTTTCCCATTACCATAAATTAACCAATCCAATCCACTTTTACCTTCTCTTTCACTCATCATCCACAGAGTTTAAAAAGTGGGATTATTCCATTCTGATGCGATCTTTTTAACAAAAAAGCTAATTGTCACCCCAATATCTTCCGTATAAGATTTTACTGTATGAAATATTTCTTCTATCACTGCTTTTTTTGTTGTATCATATTGAAAATTATTATTCAGATAAACTTGATTATTATAACCATTCCACCATCCAGGTGCCATTTTCCCATCTTGAAGTCCCATCGCCACATACGCTATCATAGATATTCCAGTTAGATACTCTGCCCCCCGACACTATTTTTATAAGCTCTTTTACTGCCAAATGCGTAATAAATATCTTAAAATTTGATTTTAACTGAACTGCAATATTAGCTGAAATAATTCCCCCTACAGCATATCTATATTTTCCATTATACTGAAATAAAATTGTTTGGTAATATGAAAGCAATATGAAAAACATTCCTACTGTAGTTCCATATAAATATGTTACCAATAATAAATATGGAAAAAAACAAAGGCTCAACACTGTTGCCAGAATAGTTAATTCAGTTTTATATCGAAAAGTTTTTAATATTTTTATTAATAATATTTCCGTTCCTAAAATCCAAACAATATGCTTATCCTTTTTGAGTAAATATCCGCCCCCGCCCTTTTTAAATACACACATATTCCACTTGTAAAAATAAATATAATAAAATGTATCCACCACATATCCCTTAAATAAAAGGCATGTTCCATATTCATTTCTATATTTCCTGAATTTGTAATGTATTCTATTTTCCACAAATAGCATGTGCTGAATATACTGGAGATCAGCAAATAACCTATAATCACTGCAAATAAAATCCAAACAGCTTTTCGCAACCACTCAGTTATTTCAGCACATCTATTCTTCATTTTATTTTCTTAAACTCCCTCAATAAACTTATTTTCTTTCAAGCTGTATTTCCCGCCCTTGAAAAACTTATGCTTTACAACCCACCATGCCGGCACCCAGATATAACGGTGCATCGCCGGGGAGGCGGAACCGATCATCCAGCAGTTTCTGTCACAGTTTTTCGCGCAGACACGCACCTCCTGTGCCTGTTTGGAATTCCACAGCTCTTCCCAGCTCTGCTCTCTCAGATTTCCCATTACCGCCTTTTTCGCCATACCGTTGCACGGGATCACGTCGCAGAACGGATCGATAAAGAAGGCGTTGCGCGACATATCGCAGGGAAGAAGCCGCTTATTTCCGTAAATATAATTGATGAGCCCATGATTGAAATATGCACGGAACCACTTTTTCGGGGACTTGCTCTTTAACAGCTCATTGATCAGCTTTTCAAAATTCTGCGATACCTTCAGCTTGTCATCAATCTTGTTGTCCGTTTTACGGAAATAGAACGAATTATGCAGGGTCGCCGTCGCAAATTCCATTCCCATATCGTTAGCAATATTATAAAGCGGTACAAGATCCTCACAGTTCATATCCTGAACCGTCATTCCGAAGCCCACGTCCGGATGCCCCATTTCCACAAGCGTTTTCAACGTAGTGTATCCTCTGTTAAAGCCATCCGGAATTCCCCTGATCTTATCGTTTGTTTCCTGAAGTCCCTCAATGCTGATACGGATTCCCACTTTGGGGAACTCCTTGCACAGCGCGATAATTCTGTCTGTAAAATAACCGTTTGTGGAAATCACGATACGGTCGGACTTTTTATACAGTTCCCGCACAATATCCGCAATGTCCTGACGGATAAACGGTTCTCCGCCGGTAATGTTTGTAAATGCCATTTCCGGCAGCTTTTTGATCACATCCAGCGTAATTTCCTCTTCGGGACGCGTAGGATCCCGGAAGCAGTCGCACATATTGCAGTGCGCATTGCAGCGGTATGTGATAATTACAGTTCCATATAAAGTTCTTTTTGCCATATATTTCTCCTCCTGTTGCGAAAAAGACAGCTGTGCTCAGACTGCCTCCCCACGATAAATTTTGATCAGACTGCCGCAATATTCTGCCGCCGTCTCAAACCTTGCCTTACGGCAATTTTCTGTATATTTTTCTAAAAGGCTGCGATCCTTCCACAGTCTTTGAATTTTCTCCAAAAGCTCGTCCGCATTCCCACCGGTAAATATTTCTCCGGTCACACGATCCTGTACCAGCTCCGGCGTTCCTCCCTGACCGGAAGCGAGTACCGGAGTGCCGTATGCCTGCGCCTCCAGCACCGCAAACGGACAGTTTTCATACCACTCTGACGGAAATACAAAAAACCGGGCTGCGCCAATCGTTTCTGCAAGCTCTTTCCCTTTTAAAAATCCCCTGTCCGTTATATTTTTGACCTGAGAAACATCCTCTTTTAAGGGACCGCCTCCGGCAAATACAAACGGGATCTCCGGAAGCTTCCGGCATACCTCCAGCAATGTCGGCGTTCCTTTTTCTTCGCAATAACGTCCAAAATATAATACATAATCCTGCTTCTCAAATATTTCTTCCGAAAGCAGCTCTACAAAATTATACATTACGACTGTCTTTCCCCGCAAATCCGGATGCGCTGACAGCTTCTGCTCCATAAACGCGCTGGGACAAATGACTGTGTCGATCATCCGGTACGCATGAAGCCTTCGATACAGCCAACCCTCCAGACTTCCGACTGCGCTTTTTGCGCGCGAGCCATGGATACAGCCATATTTCATGCAATGTCCCAGATGTCCGTCCAGACATTCGCTGCACAGGCTTTTATCCGGCTTCATTAAAAGATGGTTCGGACAGACAAGCTGATAATCATGCGCGGTAAATACGATCTGTATCTTATGCCCGCATTTCTTTTCAAAAGCCCGGATTTCATACAGAATCGACGGCGTCAGCTGAAAATTAAAATTATTCAGATGTACCGCATCCGGACAAAAATCTTCCAACACTCTGCGGATCTTTTTTCTCGCCTCTGTGGAATAGATGATTTTAAACGGATACAGCAGCTTGGAAAGCTTCCCTGTGTGAAAATCCATATCGGACGTATAGCTTTCCGCATGGTTGCCTACGATACGCCCTTCATGCTCCATCCCAAAATACTGAACCTCATGCCCAAGCTTTTCAAGCTGTTTTCCGATTTCAAAAATATAGGTTTCCGATCCGCCATTGGGATACAAAAATTTATTGACCATTAAAATCTTCATTTATCCTGCCCCTTTTTTTGTCTTTCAACAGCAAAACAAACTTTTCCGCCTCTTTTCTTCCAGTCCCGAAGCCCTCCAAATGCCCCGGCAGCTCCTCCGATCCCCCATACTGCTCCCATTCCGAGCGCAGCGGCGCCTGCAAGATTCCTGATCCATTCAAGCCGGATAATATTCCCCTCAAAGCAATACATCCCTATATCCGGTCCTTCATATCCGATCACCATGCTGTTAAAATTGTCCGGTACCTGCTCCAGATCTAAAAAGCCTTCTTCTTCTTTATTCCGGTATTCCGTCAGGCCTCTGTTCACATATACGCTGTCGGGCATCTGAATTACAAACGCACAGATCAGTGACGCTATCGCTCCAACAGCAAAACCGGCTGCCCCTATCTTCTTTTGCTTCCATATTCTGAAAGCGCCATTCTGCAGACACTCCAACAGATTTTCAGGATAATCCATATAGCCGCCAAGACCAAGCAGGGAGCGTTCCCGGCACCACATGTCATTTTCTCCCTTTTGGGGTGCAAGCAGATCAAATAAAAGCTCTCCCAAAAAGAAAAAGGTCAGATTTTTAAATGACAGATTAAACAAAAACTGTTCCGTAATCCCTGCCGCACAGATCGCAAGAACGATTGCCAGCTCTTTTTTCCGGCCGCGTCGGATAAAGCGATGGATTATGAGCACATATCCTGCCATAAACAGCGCAAATGCCACAATTCCATAAAGCATAAGCATGTACGCAAAAGAGCTGTCCAGCGTCAGATGGGCCGTCGTATTTTCATACCGGGCGGCCGTTCCGAATAAAGACAGCTTAAAATCCGTGAAAAACATTTTTACAAGCGCAAACCGCGTTGAAAGCAGATCATTGAAAAAGTCAAACACTTTCCCATGGGTCAAAAAGGGGCCTGCGATCGGGAAGATAACGCAGAACGGCAGTACGCACTCCAGCATTCCTTTTTCTGCCAAACTCAGCCGCTTTCGCGCGTCCAGATACAAATTCAAAACCAGATACCCGGCAACGATCAAAACGCCGGTGTAGCTGATGGAATACAAAAATACAAATATATTTCCTAAAAACAATACTGCCGAAGCTTTCCACAAACGTTTTCCGCTCAGATTGCAGACATAAATAAACAGCATTACCCATATCAGATAGGACACATGAAGCACATTCGGATGGGTGAGTCCCCATGACCAGCGGATTACCGGCCCCAGCCCCAGCTTCTGATGCACAACCACAACGCCGTCATGAATATGCAGAATCCCCAAAACCGCACTGAAAAAAAATGCTGCACTCCATACTGCAAAGCAAACCTTCATCAGTCTTTTCACCGGAACATTCTTCATCCCGATTATTACCAGAACCGCAAACAATGCCGCCTGCTCCCCTGACCGGCTCCATATCACAATCCCCAGTCCGGTCAGACACAACATCACAATCCATTCCCGCAGCGAATATCCGGTCAAAAGCATTTTTCCGGCAAAGCAAATAAGCGCAGCTGCCATGCAGAGCATGAAAAGAGGCTCTCCCCAGCTCATCCCGACGCCCTTTGCCGCAAATAAAATGCAAAAAAACATATAATATAGTATTTCATCCTGACGCATCTTTTCATGCTGCGCATTTGTTCTGATTTCCACTGTTTACTTTTTCCTTTTTCCGTTTCTGCGGTAAAGCTGCAGGGTTTCTTCCACAACACTGTCCCAATTATATTTGCCGCAAATAAAATCTGCGCTCTCAGATTTCATTTTAGCAACTTGTTCCGCATCTGACAACAACTCTTTCAGTTTTTCGCGCAAATCAGAAACATCACCCCTGCGGAAAGTTACCGCATGCTCTTCCACCACTTCCGTATTCTCTTTAATATCACTGACAAGACAGCAGTTTCCATAGCTCATGGCTTCCAAAAGGCTGACCGCCATTCCTTCCACGTCGCTGGGCAGCACAAACAGATAAGCGTTGGAACAAAGCTCCTCCAGAACCTGTCCCTGAACAAAATCTGTCATCAGAATCCGGCTGTCCTTTGCCGCCATCTCATGAATCTGATCCATATATTCTCTGGAATGGCTGACTCCTCCTGCAATTACCAGCCGCTTATCCGTTTCAAGCTGCCGATATGCTTCAATCAGATAGTGCAGTCCCTTTTCCGGAACAATTCTTGCCAGAAACAGAATATAACCGTCCTTTTCCAATCCATACTGCGACCGGATCATATCCGCCTCGCGCAGGACAGGACGATTCACTCCATTCGGAATAAATACAGTCTCCCGTCCATAGGTTTCCTGAAAATAGTCCTGAACATTTTGGGACAAAACGATCACGTCATCCGCATATTTTGCCGCCATCTTTTCCCCGAACTTCAGCGCCCTGACCGCCAGTCCTCCCCATTTGGACCGATGCCAGTCAAGCCCGTGAATCGTTGCAACCACATGCTTCCCAAACAGCTTCGGAAGCCACAGCATCATACACGGACCTTCCGCATGATAATGTACTACGTCATATCCTCCAAAAAGCGCCCGGAATGTGGCAAGCATCGAATAAACCGGTGCATTCAGCGTACTGTTTCTAAAGGTCGGAATCTGGATCAGACGGACTCCCCTGTAGCTTTTCCCGCGCGCCTCGTCGAATTTTTTCCCGGACACATGCGTCCCGCAGCGATTATAAGCGTCTACCCGATGCCCGAGCCTTACATATCTTGTTGAAAGCTCGTCCACAACGATCTCCACGCCGCCTTCTCTGGACGGAATCCGCTTGTGCCCAATCATCGCAATCTTTAAAGAAGATTTATTTTCTCTCTTTTTGCCAGCTCTTTTTTCCCTCCCCAAATACCATAAAAAAGAAAAATTCGTATCCAGATACCTCCACAGCAAACGCTTCGGATCCTGCGTGATACGATACAGCCATTCCATACAAAGCTCCTGCATCCATTTCGGCGCCCGTTTGATCGTTCCTGCGTGAAAATCAAAACCGGCTCCTACTCCAAGCATAACGCCATGTACCCGGTTTTCATGCTCCGCCATCCAGATCTCCTGCTTTGGCGCTCCCAAGCCGACCCAGATAAAATCCGGCTGTGCAGCGTTGATGCGCTCCACAGCCTCGTTGTCCTCTTCTTCTGTTAACGGACGAAACGGCGGCGAATACATTCCGACTATATTCAGCTTCGGATATTTTTCCAGAAGCTTCTCCCTGAGCGCATCCAGCGTAGTCTGCCTGCTGCCGTAAAAATAATGCCTGTACCCTTTCTTTTCCGAAAGCGCAAAAATTTCCGGCATCAGATCCGGCCCCGGCACTCTTCCCGCATTCTGGTATCCCCGACGCCTCTGCACAATCGACAACGGCTTGCCATCCGGCAGGCTTAAGGCGCTTCCGTTCTGTACTGCCCGGTATTTTTCATCCCGGTAAGCTGTCACTGTCGTATGGACATTGGAAATACAGACATATTTTCCCGACAGCTCTTCCAGATGCTCCTCCAGCCATGCCACCGCCTCGTCCATCGTTGTAATATTTATTTTCGTTTTTAATATTTCAGTATATGGTAAAGAATTCATTCCGCCGCTTTCCTAAAAAAAGTATTTTGCTTAGTATACCACAAACTGCAATAACTTACAATTTCAATAGCCGAAACCCCAGAAAGATTTCCAGCGGTAGCGGTAGGAGATCGCCACATTATAATAGTCAGAAGGCTCTCCCTGAATCATCATCGTCCCCGTTTCCACCAGATTTTTTGCCTTTTCCGAAACCATAATCTGCGGCAGCTCTTCCGATTCCCCGTCATATGAAATGCAAATGCGATAGGTTTTGCCCGGATTTAATTTTTCTTTTATTTTATATTCATGAACTTCACCGGTGGGGATTTTGGATATTTTATATTTTTTTTGGAAAACTTCCTTTTCCCGATCATTTGTTATAGACAAATTTATCTCCCCTATTTTTTCATCCGGCAAAACAATAAATAATTCTATTGATTCCACATAATTGTATGCAGGCTTAAATTCCTGAATAATTCCATCTGAATCAATATTTTCAAAATGATAATATTGACCAATAGGATATTCGTGAAATGCTTTTATACTCCCTGATACATATCCGGTCCATTTCCATGCCAACAACGTAAACACAATAAAAGCAGCAAAAAGACTTACTATTTTTTTATTACTCATTTGCTTGTCATCCCCATTATATGTTTGAATCATTCTATAAATCCGTTTTTAAATCACATACATAAAAATATAATTCGCCAGCTTTTCCAACAGAAACTTCTCCTTGATACCTTATCTCATAATACTCATTCAAAAACTCCTCTGCACTTTCTTTTGCAATTTCCAGCTGTGGTACTCCAATAAATACTGCCTCTTTCTGCAGCACAATATTCTTCTTTCCAATATCATCCTGAACATATCCACGAATCGGTATTTTGGTATTATCCAACACGATATTATTGTTTTCTGAATCCCAATAATATGACTCCTCTAGTATCCCGTAGCTTCCGGGATTATTCCAGATAATAACATCCATTCCATCATGATAATTCACTGATGCCAAAATATGATTATACCCCGCAGTTAAGTAATTGAATTGATGGTTATAAACTGTAGAATCTCCTTCTCCCGGCATGTCTTTCCCACCATCTGCTATCATCGGATTTCTTCCTGTATCTGCAGTTTCGAACACATTCAGGGACACTGGATCAATCGTCAGATAGGATTCACCCAAGAATAAAATCCCCACTCCCGTCACTATCCATACCTTAAAATCTACTTCTGAATGCCCTAACTGCAATAAAAATATTAATACACCGCACAAAGCTATCATTTGCTGATAGCGCACATGAGGAAAAGTTACAAAAATGCAAAAGAACAACATATGTGAGAGCATCGCACCTATGGTTACAGAAATTATCTCTATAAAATATAAATTATTTTTTGTTTTCCCTCTTCTTTTTCTATATTGTAAAAACAGTAATACCAAATTTCCGATCCATATTACCCAAGCAAAATTCAAAATAAAATACTGCTTACATTGATATATAATATATTCTGGATCTATCCGAAATCCGGATCCTGCATACGACCATATTTTATTTCCACTAAATATATAAAATCCAAAATATAAAATCACCAAGATTCCTGTTACTCCTCCAGCAAATCCTAGTGGTTCCTTAAAAAATTCTATTACCTTTTCTTTTATTGTACTTGCTCTCTCTCTGCTGACAACTTTTCCAACTAATGCTCCCAGCCAAAATCCCGCTGCCGCTATGATTCCTGTCTCTTTTGTCATTACCAGTAAAAACAACGAAGAAAACATTAGTATTCTTTTTTGATACAGATAGGCATATAATAAAAACAAGAAAAAACATACCAATCCCATATCCGGCTGATAATAGGAAAATCCCCCCAATACAATTGGAGTTGTCATTAATACACATGATGCTATTACATGATATATCCATGAACATTCCGGCAAACATTTTTGGAAAATACGATATGCACAAACAGAAGCTGCCATTGTTACAGCAAGCCATATCATTAAAACTCCAATATAACTATTTGGTGCTAAAAACTCTCCTATTGCTGTTATTCCCGCAAATCCAAGTGTCGGATGAGCTGCAAATATAAAATTATTCAAAAATGAACTTATAGAAAAATCAAAGTTTCTGCATCCTTCCTGCAGCATATTGTAATATGTCCATGCATCCCAACGTGGAATATCCTTCATCTGAACAAGTCTTACAAGTCCACAATACAGCAATATGCTTCCGATTGCTGCTATATCCTCCAATATTTCTGTTCTATTTCTGAAATATTGAATTTTTTTGTATCCACCCCACAGCCAAGCTATCCCTAATATAATGTCTGCAGTAAGTGTAATACTAACAGCAACCAAATGCTCTCCTAATATTCCACGCTTGTTAATACAGGCTGCTGTCATAAATGTGAAAAGAACTGTTACGACAATTATGCACTCTTTTAGAATATTCTCATATTTCTTTATTAAGCTTTTCATGATTCTCTCCTCTTTACTCTAATCCCCCAAATCATTAATCCACAAAAAGCAATACACAATAGTACCATCAATATCAAATAAAGCATTGCTGCTCCCATTATAGCATATTGCTTTACAAAAGCAGGAGATAAATAAAATGCAAAAAATGCCACAATTCCATAACCTGCAACAATATATTTTTGAAATCTAATGATTGTAATAACTGTCACCAAAAAACCCGATAATGCAAGAAAGCCTCCTCCCAGCAGAAGTATTATCAGTTCCATTTTGTATGGTGTAAGATCGGTATTGTACAAAACAGAAAGTACAGGAGTCCCAACTAATCCTCCTCCGGCAATACATACTATGGTGATTCCAACAATCACACCAATCTGCTCTGCTACTATTCTATAAAATTGTCCCATCTTCCTTTGCTCCCATATAACGGAAAGCTTATGAATCATTGGATTAAAAATAAAATTATTAAGAAGTCCAATTACAAACACCGGCATCGCAATAAAACCATAACATGCCTGCAACTCATCACTCAAAATACTGTCAATCGCATATTTAGGCGCATTTCCAATATAAAACGCAAGGAAACTTCCCAGAAATAATGGAAATGAAAGTCTCAAAAGTTTCCATACATTGCTTCCTCCATTTTTGTGTTCTCCTACCCTAACTGTCTTATAACTACATTGGGTAAGATAAATCATTAATGCCATAGTCGCAACTGTGGAAATTATCAATGCAAACAATAAATCATTTGAAATAATTACTGTTATCGCAAATACTGTTATTGTGATAACAAGTCTAATCGTCATTGCTTTTCCAGCAATATCAAGGCGTCCTTTTTGCTGCAAAAAACCATGATATACATCTTCGACTGCATCAACCATTTTAAAAATACACATCCAAATAATAATCATACTTTTTTGCAATGTATATCCATTTTTATTGCCTGCATATACCACATATATTCCAGAAACAACCATCATCAAAATGGATGTTATCAATCTTGATTTTTTATATACTTCAAAATCAAACTGACCTTTTACATCGGACACTTGAAAATTTCGCATTCCATATTTACCGATTGTCAAAAACAAATTAGCATTTGCATAAGCAATTGTAAAAACACCCGCATCCAGCAGTCCTAATGTTCTTGTTAAGATCATTAACATAATAACAGACTGAAATGCCATGATCATACTTCCAATCATATTCCATATGATTGCATCTCGTTCAACATTTGAAGAATTGCTCAAAATTTTACTAATCTTCATATTTCCCCTTATCATACACCATCATTTTACTATTACATCTCCATTTTACCATAACCGATAAACCTTGAATTTCCATCGTCCCCACTCTTCGTCGTGTTCTTCAACAGGCTTATTTTCTTCTAAAATATTATTTTGGTAATATTCATTAAATGGAAAATCAAAATAATATATTTCTTCATATACATCTTTATACTCATCCAATTTAACACTATCATCTACAATATTTATCGGATTCTCCGTTTCATATCTGACCACCGTTTTGCGTTCATCATCCCAAAACCAACCGGAATCATCCATTATACCAAATAGTTGCCCACATGTGTTTTCAATCCATTCTCCAAAATCATCCAAAACAATCAGCTTATTTTCTTTATATTCTATATCAGAAAAAGCATTTTCAATTCCTTTTTGCAATCCAATCTTTTCTCTATTTATTTCATTGCCTTCTGCCAATCTAAAACGTGCCATAATATCATCTTCTGCTTCCCAATAGTATCCATCTCCATTGTTCTCATCCACGACAATATACCAGTACTTTCTCGTAGATGGCAAAACTCCATTTCCTGCATCATACTTTTCTAAAACCATATTGGTAACCGGATCTATTGCAATAAACGATTGTAATAAAAACAAGCCCAAAATCGGTGCCAAAAGGTATTTTTGTTTTCTTTTTTTATGCGGAAAACAGTCTATAATCCCCCCCAAGAATAAAACAAAAAACAGTTGTCCTAATTGCACATATCTATAATGAATATACGTTAAGTAGGCGATTCCTACAACCAAAAAGAATACGTATGTAAATATTAAAGGGATATAATATTGAACTTTTCCCTTTAATGTTTCTATCAAATATTCTTTTACTTTTATTCTATTTGTTCGGCAATATTTGAATATACAGATTAACAAAATCCCAAAAACAATCCAAACAACCCAATAGAAATTCATAAAAAAGCACTCAAAAATCTTCAATATAGGATAATGCCACCATGTATAAGTATTAACAGGAATCTCTGCTGCTGAATTATTTTTTTCAAATATTCTTCTAAAATTTTGCGCCCAACCGCCGTCTATAAAAAATAAAGTATATATATATACAAAGGCAGGGCTATACATCATCAACCTTTTCCACGAAAATAGTCCTTTTATATATCCACTCCATCTTTTTTCTTTTCTTCCCCAACACTCAATTACCCATTCTCCTATATATGTGCCTGCAAGAATAAATACACCTATTTCCTTAGAGAAACAGATGCATATAATCATTAAATATTTAAATACATTCACTCTATAAAATGATGCCAAAAAAAACAAGACAAAAAAGCACAGCAATGGAAAATCCGTATCATGAAGATAAGAAATACCATAAAATAAAGGTCCATAAGCAAATATCATTGTCAGTAAAGTATTTCTTACCCTGTCTTTTTTGTCCCATATTTTCTCACAAATTTTATAAAAAGCAACTATTGTAAGAATAGACAGAACCAAATTTACCGTTCTTTGACCATAACCATTTATCGGGCATATTAATTCTCCTAATGTCAACAATACTGAATAGGCAAACGATGTATGTCCCCCCATAAAAAATGGGGTTATATCTGCAAAAGTAAATCCCCAAGTACCCGCATTATCTGCAACTGATAAATAGTAAGTAGTACTGTCTATTGTAAACCATACCGAATAGTTTAGAAAAAACATCATTATATAAACAATGCAAATTATGAATAAAGGAATATAATATAAGACCTTCTCTTTTGTTATTGCTCCCTTAAAGGCTCTTATTACCCTATATATCCATAAAAATGCTGAAAGGTCTAACCCTATCAATCCTATAATTGCATTTCCATTACTTATATATTGAGGTTCTAAAGAGCATTTTAAATATGACAAATTCCAAAACAATGCCAATGTTCCAAACACAAAACTATAAAACACAGAATTCCAAAAAGAATATTGTCTTTTGAAATAATATACTTCTCCTATAATCAATACGATAAAAGCTGCTTTTAATAAGTAGTCTGAAATAATCTGAATATTAATATAACTGCATAATATTCCTGTCATGAATGAAGCAAAAAAAATTATTGCAGAAACAAGATAATCTTTTCTTTGTATATTTCGCAAATTCATTATAATCCCATTCCCTTCCATCTGTTTACAATACTATAGATTTTCTTCCATTATCTATACAACAAAATCCTTAAACTTAGAGATTATCCAATACCCCCATAATGCAGCATTTATGACATGAACCCTTTCTGCCAAAATAAATCCCCATATAATTTGTCCTGTATACTTTCTTACAATTCCCCCTGCATTACTTTTTTTCACATAAGCATTATTTTTATAATTAGGAAAATAAGATAACATTAATGAATTCATTTTTTTATAATCATCTAAAAAACCTTTATATGATGTATTTTTGCGATATAAATTTGCCATGCAATAAATCTTAATTGCCATATATTCAATTTCTAAATATTCTTTATCTTTATATTCTGAAGCAATTGGTTTAATATACTTTAATGCACTTTCTAGTACTGGATACCCATGCCATTTATCATCATTTTTTTTAATTGCAGATGTAGAATCAGCATGCATATTCCAATCATACACTACCTTATTAACATATTCTATCGTTTTACTTTTTTCATGAAAAATCATATTAAAATATACGTCATCCGGATAGCATTTTTCATCAAATTTCAATCGGTTATCTTTAATTATTTACATTTTATATAATGTTGCATGATGAACTCCCCACGTCCATCTTGAAAGATTATCCGGCACTTCCTGGATTTGTAAAACTTTCCCATCCCCATCTACTTGTTCAAATGCAGCAACAACCTGATCCGCATCTGTGCTTTTTGCCAATTCACATAATACTTCTAAACAATTAGGCAGCATTTTATCATCTGCATCACAAAGCATCAAGTATCTTCCATTTGCATTTTCGATTATCCTATTTTTATTCCCCATAACTCCGGAATTCTTGCCTTGCACAAGTCTTATATTCATTTCTGGATTATTTTTTATTATCTTTTTTATGACTTCCACAGAATCATCTGTAGATCCATCATCGCAATATAATATTTCATAATCTGAAAAGGCTTGTTTTTTTATTGCTTCAAATGCCGAGTACAAATACTGACTATAGTTATAGCTTGCAATACCAATTGTTAAAAATGGCTCAGTGTCTTTATAATTTACCATTTCTATTCTGTTCCTCCAAAATTAATTCTTTCTTCTTCAACTACCAATGGTCTATTCATGACTCGTTGATTAATACTGAGAATATATTCTCCAATAAAGCCAATAAAAAATAGCTGAAGTGCACCAAGGAAAAACATTCCAATTAACACCGGTGCCATCCCTGCCACAAAACTATCCCACCAAATCAACTTCATAATAAAATATACTAATCCTACCATCACACTGATTGCTGCCACAATCATTCCAAATAATGTACACATTCTCAGTCCAATTTTGGTATATGATGTAATACTTAACATAGCGGCATCATATAATTTTGCAAAATTATTGTGTGTCTTTCCGGCTCTTCTTTCTGGCTGTTCATACGGAATTTCTTTTCTCTTATATCCTAACTCTGCTACGATTCCTCTTAAAAATGGTGTCGGATCTTTTAATTCTCTAAGTACTTCTACAAAATCTTTGTCATACAATCCTGATCCTGTAAAATGTTCAATCTGCTCTACATCAGAGAATTTTTTAATCAACTTATAATATATGCTCCTTAGCTTATACATAATCGGATTCTCTTTGCTGCTTGTTTTTATTCCTATAACAATTTTATATCCTTTTTCCCACTCTTCAAGATATTTAGGGATTAACTCTATTGGATCCTGAAAATCACATACCATAGAGATAGTACAATCACCAGTCGTTTGAAGAATCCCGTAATAGGGGGAGTTGAACTGTCCAAAATTTTTTGCATTGAAAATTGCTTTTATTTTTTTATTTTTTTCACAGATTTGACGCAACAATGCTCTTGTTTTGTCCGTTGAATCATTGTCTATAAAAATAAGTTCATAATCATACTGCTGTAGCTTATTTGTAAACAAATTTACAATTGCCTCACTCATAGGAACTACATTTTCTTCCTCATTATAACAAGGAATTAAAATACTGATTTTCTTCATTTTTGTTTTCCTTTGTACCATTCAATCGTTTCTTGTATACCCTCTTCAAAAGTATACTTTGGCTCAAACCCCGTATCTTTTTTTAAATCACTAATATCTGCACACAGATACATTACCTGATTTTTAGCATACGGGATTTCCCCTATTCCCAACTCTCCCTGAGGATTAACCCTATCTCTGACTATCTTTGCATACTCTGCCAAAGTTCTTGCTTTTCCACTGCCTAAGCAATATATTTTCCCATGTTTTCCATATTTCCCTAAAAGTGCAAGAGCCGTACCCGCATCACCGGAATACAAATAATCCCACTGCTGTTCGCCCTTTGTTAACGATGCCTTTTCCCCACTCATCAGCTTTTTAATCGTTGACATAATCATTGAATTTTCTCCATCATTCGGACCATATATACTTAAAATTCTGGTCCAAATATGACGCATCCCATATTGTTCGCACAAATTCCTGCTCATCTGCCCCGCACACAGCTTCGCCATTCCATAACCATTTTCCGGAAAAGCAGGCGTGTCTGCCTTCAACACGCCTGCTGATCGTCCATATTCAGCCTGTGATCCCGCGCCAATAAATGTGTGGCATCCAAAACGCTTTGCAGCCTCCACTGCATCAAGGGAGTATTCAACATTTTTATTTTGCAGATACATATCATTTCTGGCCACGCCCGTTGTTCCAGCCCAAGCAAAATGATAGAATGCATCATAAGCTTCCCCTGTATCGTTCTGTACTTCCTTAAGTTGCGTCAAATCACAATACTTCTTTGTCACAAGTGAACTTTCCGGTATATTGTGATTCCGCAAGGAATCTTTACGGCAGAATACCAGAACCTCAATATTGTTTTTAATCAGCTCTTTTATCAATGCAGTTCCTACCGCTCCGGTCGCTCCGGTTAAAACAACTCTCTTCATCTCTTGCTTCTCCTTATAACAAAATATCCGCAATTTCCAAAGGGTATCTCGCCACACCAATGCAGGGACAATTGCCCACATCCCCGGCATGCTTAAACCCAAAACCGTAGGTAACTGCTATGAATGATATTTCAGCTTGTACTGCGCCTTTAGAATCGTGATCCGTATCGCCAACAAGAACACATTCCTCTGTTCGTGCTCCCATCTCTTCTTGACACATCCTAACAATATCTTCTTTCTTCAGTATATTGTTGTTATCTGCTCCATGCATTGGATTACAATACTTATCAAAACCAAAGTGCCTAAGAAGTGTTAAAGCGTAATCTTCCCGCTTATAGGTGGCTACCGCCATTTTAAAACCATGAGCTTTCAATTTTTCACATAGCTCAAAAATGCCGTCATATGGCTTTGCTTTCAGCAATGCTGTGCTCCTATAATAATCACGAAATATATTTGCCCCCTTCTGTGCAATTTCCTTATTGCAGCCATAGAAAGTCATAAGGGATTGCTGAATCGGAGGACCCACAAATTTCAGCAAAGTCTCTTGTGAAAGTTCTTCATAACCAAGTTCGGAAGCCGTATATTTAACGCTTTCAATAATTCCTTCCTTTGTGTCTAATAGTGTTCCATCGAGATCAAAAATCACATTCTTAATCATCTTTCATACCTTATCTTCTCAAACTCATCACGATCCAAAAACGGAGCCATATCATCAAGTGACGGAGATTCAATGCGTCCGTCTGGAAGTACTTTTGAGGACGACTTTGGTTCAAAGTTCTGATCCGGATCCACCACTGCCTCACAAATGCAGGGACCATCGTAATTTAAAACCTGATCTAATATTCCGTCCGCATTCCTCTCATTATCTAACCTATAGTATTTAATCCCGAAAGCATCTGCAAGTTTACCAAAATCCGGGAATCCCACTCCGCTCTCGCTATCAATACCAATAAATGGTGGCTGAAATAAATTACGCTGCGTTTGGCGAATAGAAAGATAGCCGTTATTATTTAAGATGAATATTTTCATATTAAGATTATTATGGGCAACCGTCGCCATCTCCTGAACATTCATCATAATGCTGCCATCGCCATCAATGCAGATTGTTCTCCTGCTATTATCTGATACCGCCACGCCAACTGCTGCCGGGAATCCATATCCCATCGCTGCACATCCGGAATTCGTAAACATCCGCTGCCCCTGTTTGATTTTTGCAGCTTGAAACGTTATTACACATGCCGAACCATTGCCACAAATAATCCGATCGTCTGGTTCAAGATGATCAAAAAGTCTGTCAACAAAGATATAAGGATTTATCAACCCATCACTGTGATATTCCGGTCTTACTGTGGGAAACCGCAACAGAAGATCTCTGCACCACGCAATCCATTTTCTATGCGCTTCATTTGGTTCATAATCCTGTTCAAGCATTTTATCAAGGAAGCTTCCAACGTCTGAATGGATTGGGAAATCAGCCTGCACAGTTGGTTTCATCAGCTCCCGGGCATCAATATCCACTATTACTTTAAAGGCATTCTTTGCAAAGTCATAGTGCGTATACCCTATCATCCGGATATTAAGACGGCAGCCTAAAGAAATAAGCAAATCGCAATTCTGTATAGCAAAATTACCGGAACGCATTCCAACCGTTCCCGGCATTCCCGCATAATATGGATTATCATAGGCTACTGTATCGTTAGCATTCCATGCCGTAACAACAGGTATTTGATATTTATCAAGAAAAGCAATAAGCTTTTTATCAGCATTGCCAAGATTGATTCCTGTACCTGCCAGAACCAGCGGTGCCTTAGATTCTTTGATTTTGTTCAAAATAATATCAATGGCAGACTGTTTAACTTCAGGAATTTCCCAAACAACTTCCTGCTCTGTGTCAAAGTGGATAAGGTTTTCCGTTTCTATCCTTGCCCCCTGAACATCAAGCGGTATATCAAGCCAAACCGGACCGCCGCGGCCATTCATAGCCATAAACAAGGCTTTTTCAAGATGATAGGCAATCTCCTGAGGATTGGTAACCATAACGGCATATTTCGTCATGTTTTTTACAGAATCAATTACATTAAATTCCTGATCTCCGAGCTGACGCAGATTTAATTCCGGGACTGCCCAAATTGTTGTCTCACGCTTTACCTGACCCGATATGACAAACATTGGAATCGAATCAAGCCACCCTCCCATAACGCCTGTAATCGCATTGGTTCCACCTGGGCCACTGGTAACACACACAGCAGCAATTTTTCCGGTCATCCGGGTGTAACCCTCTGCCGCAATCGCGCAAGCCTGCTCATGATGGTTATAAATGCACTGCATTCCTTTCTGATGTCCTATGGCATCATCTAAATGCATTGCACCGCCACCTGTAACCATAAAGCAATCAGTAATATTGTTGTCAACTAAAAACTGTGAAATATATTTTGCAACCTTAATCTCCATTTTCTCCTCCAAGGTCTCAAATTGCTGCTCCGTGAATATCTTCCTCTACATCATAAGCAGAGTACGTAATAAACATGATATTCATAGTTCTTCTATACTCAGCAATAGCAGCTTTCATATGGCTGTTCAGGCTAACTGCCTCTCTTTTTACAAAATCATACTCCATTTCTGGATTATTATAATTATTCTCCCTGTCAGAATATCCGTCAAATCCGGCACAATATACATCCTTAATCCCAATATTATTAAGAAACTTAATAATCATCAAAAATGAGTTATCTATTATCGTTTCATCCTTTTCCAAAAGTGGTGCCCGATTGATTATAAAGCTGAATTGACCATTCCTGCAAGTAACATTGGTTGTGGCCAGTGTTTTCACATTAGCATTCCTCTTATCTTTAAGGGACAAAGTCATATCATGATAGCGTTTAGGGTTCGTAATAAAAACGCAGTCCGCTGTAACCTCCTCCGGAAGATAATTAATTGAGATAATCACCGGATTATTCTCCGCGACAAAATTCCGTACTTTCCGCACCTGCAGGCCTATATTTTTTCCCGGACCAACAAGTAACACTTTTTTCTTTCCTACAAAATCAAGGAAAGCATTCGTTGCAATACCGTCATCACAATATGTATCTATGTACTCTTCGTAATATTTTTTTCCCGCGTCCTTGGCATAAAGCAGTTTTTTATTTTCCGGTTCAATTGTTGATAAAAGCTTATCAATCATTGAAACTGACAAGTTCTCTTCCTTTTCATAATCAGTCAAATAATTTGGATGACATTTATTTTTAGCTGTTAAATAGAAAAACAGCTTATATCCCCATGGAGTAGTCTTATAAAAATCCATGACGGATTCATTGATAGACTCAAGCATGGCATCAATATTATAGTGTCCGTTATACCTATCGTTCAAAGTCATGGCAATAAGCTCAATCGGAGCATTTCCCGCACTTTTTCCCATACCATAAAGAGTCCCGTCAACAACAATATCATGCTTTCCCTCATACTTAAGGAAAGCCATTGCATTAGCGTAACCAAGCTGAAAATTGTTATGCGCATGAAAACCGATTTGGATTTTCTCATCTACATTTGCATCTATAATCTTATACTGATGAAGCAGCCAATCACTGTCCATAAGGCCATATGTATCTACCATAGAGATAGCGTAAGGCTTTACATCATTTACAAGTTTGATAACTTCCAAAAGCTCATCATCTGTATAGCTGGTTACAGAAACAAGCTGTGAAAAAACCTTATACCCCAGGGTCTTTACCTGTCTGCAAAACTCCATAGCCGGATGCATTTTCCCCTTTTTAAAGATAACACGGATGCCGTCAAGATATGATTCGCTACATGGAGCAAGGTTTTCTATCGCACAGGTTCCATAATCAATCATACCTACCACCATCACATGTTTCTTATCGAGAGAACTGTATATTTTATCAGCCGATGCCGTATCCGGAAAAATAGTCCTATCGAGATCAAAGGGACGGCGTTCATCTAAAAAACCAACTTCGATAATGTCGACATTAGAATCAACCAATCTTTCAAAAATGCTGACAATATTGGAATAACCAAATCGCCAATCATTGACATATCCCCCGTCTCTTAGTGTACAATCAAGTAACTTTATACCTTTCATCGTTTCTAACATATCCTCTCATATTGTTTTTTTTCTTATTTCTATTATCCACTCAAGAGCTTCTAAAGCTATTTTCCCCTTGAATCAGTTTTTTTGAGACTATTTACCAAAAACGATCAGAATAACATCTGCCAAATTCCCCATGTTAGAATGGGCTACTCGTTTTTCCTTAACTTATCCATCACTGCTCCGTTGCCTCTACAATAGTTTTTGCCATATAATCTATCATCTCATCCGTCATTCCCGGATATACTCCTACCCAAAAAGTATTATTCATAATGAAATCCGTATTTTCTAATCTGCCCACCACACGGTATGCGTCTGTCCCTCTAAGATGATCAAAACAGGGATGCTTAATGAGATTTCCGCTAAATAACAGTCTCGTCTGAACATTGTGTTCTTCGACATATTTTATAACTCGATTTCTATCAAGCCCGCTCTCCGGTCTCACAGAAATCAAGAATCCAAACCATGAAGGACGGCTGTTCTCTGCCGGAGCAGGAAGAATAATCTTATCCTCAACGCATTCCAGTGCCTTACGCAAACGATCCCAGTTGTATCGGCGTCTTTCAATAAAGGAGGAAAACTTCTTCAGCTGCTCCACACCGACTGCTGCCTGCATATCAGTTACTTTCAAGTTATACCCAAAGTGGCTGTAAACATATTTGTGGTCATACCCCTGCGGCAGTTCGCCAAACTGTCCATCAAAACGATGTCCACAAAAATTATCACGACCAGACGGGCAGATGCAATCACGTCCCCAGTCACGATAAGACAAAATAAGCCGATGCAGTTTCGGATTATTCGTATAAACACAGCCACCTTCTCCCATCGTCATATGGTGCGGAGGATAGAAGCTGCTCGTCCCAATATCTCCCCATGTGCCAGTAAACCTTGTCTCGCCATTAATCGTATACTGTGTGCCAAGAGCATCACAGTTGTCCTCCACCAGCCACAGGTTGTGCTTAACGCAGAATGTCTTGACAGCAGAAAGGTCAAACGGATTGCCAAGAGTATGAGCAATCATAACTGCCTTGGTTTTTTCACTCAGCGCTTCCTCCAATTTAGTAACATCAATATTGTACTGCGGAACAGTCACATCCACAAACACAGGAACCGCGCCATACTGGAGGATAGGTGTAACCGTTGTTGGAAATCCACAAGCGACTGTAATTACTTCATCCCCTCGCTTAATCTGGCGTTCTCCAAGTTCGGGCGCAGTCAGAACTGTAAAGGCAATCAGATTTGCAGAAGATCCGCTATTAACCAAATGCGCATATTTCACGCCGATCCATGATGCAAATTTCTTTTCAAATTCATCCGCAAATCTTCCTGTAGTAAGCCAAAAATCTAACGCTGAATCTACCAAAGAACATATTTCCTTCTCATCATAAACACGAGAAGCATACGAAATACGATTTCCCGGCTGAAACTCTTTCTCCTGTTCCGGCTTTTTGAAATCACGATAAAAGTCTGCAACTAAGGATTTTATCTGTTCTCTTGCATCAGCTTCATTTTTCCAGTTTCCCATTTAAACTCTTCTCCTTGATCTTTTAATTTTCTTTTTCAAAAAATTCTTTAATTTGTTTATCCATACACGCCGGAATATCTCCATTGGCATAATAAATCTTCGACCACTCCACCGTTTTAGTTATAGCATCTTCTATTCCCCAACGTGGCTTCCAGCCAAAAACTCCTTTTATCTTAGAACAATCAAGCTTTAAAAAATTTGCTTCATGAGGTCCGCCGTCATAACGATTTCTCCAATGAATTCCCTCTCCCCATTTTTCACAAAACATATCAACCAGTTTCCCCGTAGTCACACAATCACAATCGTCCGGTCCTACATTATAAAATCCTGCATACTTATTATTTTCGTATTGCTTCTGCGCAATTGTCAAATATACGGCTAAAGGCTCCAACACATGTTGGTATGGTCTTGTGGAAAATGGATTTCTAACAATGATTTCCTTTCCCGATCCTGCTGCACGTACACAATCCGGAATAATTCTGTCATTTGCAAAATCACCGCCGCCAATAACATTTCCCGCTCTTGCAGTAGAAACAGCCACATTCATTTCGTTAAAAAAAGAATTAATATAACTGTGGGTTACCAGTTCCGAACAGGACTTACTGTTAGAGTAAGGATCAAATCCATCCAGTGGTTCGTTTTCACGATACCCCCACTCCCACTCATTATTTTTATAAACCTTATCTGTCGTAACATTCAAAAAAGATTTCACACAGGAATTCAAACGCACACACTCGCAAATATTGACCGTGCCTATCACATTTGTTTCATATGTGTAAACCGGATCCTTATAAGAATCCCTGACAATCGGCTGCGCGGCCAAATGAAAAACTATTTCCGGCTGCACTTCTGTAAAAACTTTCTTCAAGTGTTGTAAATCTCTTATATCTCCAATAATAGAATTTATTTTATTTTCCACATCGCAAATAGAAAACAAATTAGGCTCTGTCGGCGGAACTTGAGAATATCCGGTTATATCTGCCCCTGACATCAGTAAAATTCTGCAAAGCCAGCTTCCTTTAAAGCCCGTATGTCCTGTTATAAGTACTTTTTTCCCTCTATACCAGTTTAAATTTTTCATCTTTACTTTTCCCACAGCATCCACGGAGCTGTTTTACTTTCTATCATTTTATCCAATTCTTCCATCTCACGCTTCGTATCCATACATTGCCAAAAACCATTATGTTTATAAGCTTTTAATTCACCCATTTCAGATAATTTCCGAAGAGGCTCTCTTTCAAAAATTGTCTGATCTCCTTCTATTAAACTAAATACCTCTGGCTGAAGCACCATGTATCCTGCATTAATCCTAGAACCATCTGATGCTGACTTTTCACGAAAGGCTGTAATCGAAAAATTATTTCTGTCAATATCAAGAACCCCAAAACGTTGTCCCACATGAACGGCCGTTAGCGTAGCTAATTTCCCATGATTTTTATGGAATTTTACTAATTCATTTATATCTATATCCGCCACACCATCTCCATATGTCAACATAAATGGTTCATTTTCTACATATTTTTCTATTCTTTTAACACGTCCACCGGTCATTGTATTCAGACCAGTATCTATGATTGTCACTTTCCATGGTTCGGCTACATTATTATGTACTATCATCTCTCCATTTTTACTAAAATCAAATGTTATATCACTGTTATGCAAATAATAATCTGCAAACCATTCTTTAATTACATGTTGTTTATATCCTGCACAAATAATAAAATCATTATATCCAAAATAAGAATATTGCTTCATAATGTGCCACAAAATCGGTTTCCCTCCAATTTCAATCATCGGTTTAGGTTTTAAATGGCTTTCTTCGCTGATACGTGTTCCAAAGCCTCCTGCAAGTATTACTACTTTCATTTCACATCCTAGATCTTGATTTATCTACTGCTATAAACCAATTTAATCCTTTCTGCTTTTCATTTACCTTCAGTGTCTCAAATAAAACCTCTATTCTCTAAATATCGGCAAAACAAATGACTACTATAAATGAGCAAATATCGAATTTTGCACAAACTTATCCCACAAACTTAAAAG
>ERZ894183.265-NODE-265-length-48362-cov-24.689817_pt1 | contig 48362 bp, 52 predicted proteins | sample MGYA00380279_ERZ894183 | MGnify/ENA primary metagenome ERZ894183 (study PRJEB32331, sample SAMN06328422) | human gut metagenome | biome: human gut microbiome; feature: stool | host: Homo sapiens | collected 2013-06-26 ... | reverse complement strand
AAGACGACGCCCTCTCACGGCGTAAACCCGGGTTCGATTCCCGGTCAGGTCATGATGGCAAGGCTGTTGCTTAGGCAGCAGCCTTGTTGCATCAAAGGAATGGCGTTTGCTGTTCGGATGCCACTGTAGCGCAGTTGGTAGCGCAACGCATTCGTAATGCGTGGGTCGCCGGTTCGAGTCCGGCCAGTGGCTTAATTGAAAAAGTACGGTTTTACAAGGAAAAACAAGTATAATCAAAAAGAAAAGAACTCCAAATGGGGTTCTTTTCTTTTTGATATCCTACTATCATCCTACTATTGATGTTTTTTCGGTAGGATTGAGCAAAACATTCTCCATAATATTAGCTGCTTCCTGATTCTTAGATTTAAAAAAATACGAATAGATATTCAAAGTAGTGGTAGACTTAGCATGTCCAAGGATACCAGCAACGGATTGTGGATCCATGTTATTAGATATTAGAATAGAGGCTGTTGTGTGACGCAGGCTGTGAAGCGTAGCAGCCTCAGGAAGCCGGTCATCTTCACTGGTGGATACATTTTCATTATAGATACGTATAAGCCGTTTAAATTCCCTTCTAGGGCTGTCCAGATGCATCTGAGAGCCATCCCAGGATGTAAATACGAAATTCTTATTAAAGCTGCGGCCACGATACCCTTGCCACTTATCGCCAAGAGATAGGCAGATTCTTTTTTGTTCTGCCAGAAGCTCCTTGCCCACCTGCATGACAAAAGAGGGAACGACTGTAACACGGCTCGCGTGAGTTTTAGTATCTTTTAATAATACCCCATCCTCGGTTTTTGCTGTTGATTTTGAAATGTTTACAGTACATTTTTCAAAATCAATGTTATCCCAGGTAAGGGAGATGTTTTCGCCTCTTCTGTCACCTGTAAATAAGGAGAGGTAAAAAAAGAAACGCCATTTTGTATCCAGCTGCCAGTGTTGATAATATTCTTTTGTTTCAATCGCCTTATTTCCGCGTTTGGAAACATGAGCCTTCCGACGTATTTTAACCGGATTATCCAGAATCCAAAGGAATTTTTTTACCTGCTCTATAGAAAGATACGCAACCTCGTATTCTTTCTTTTTGGTCTGCTTCCTGCGCTGTTTACCGGAAAAAATAAGTGGGTTCATGGAAAGCCACCCAAGGCTTACCGCATAGGAGAGCATGGCGCTCAAAACTAAAGTCATTCGCTTGATAGTCTGCTCTGAGATAGGCCCCTTTCTTTTATCAAGTCTCCCTTCGGATCTGACAGCATCTTCAAACATTTTTGCAGTATGACCATTAACCCGTGTAATGCGTTCCTGGCCTATGTGTGGGATAATGCGCTGTTCTATGATTTTTTTATAAGATTCATATGTGGTATGAGAGAGTTCAGGCGGCTTCATATCTGTCAGGAAGTCGGCTGATAATTTTTCAATGGTTATTTTATCTGCCTTGACATTATCGCCGTGTTTAACCCGATTCTCCAACTCAACCTTGAATTTTTCTAATTCCTTTTGAACTCTTTTTTCATTCCAATTTGGTTCGGGGATAAAAGTCCTGCTTACAGTGACCTTCTTACCGTTAGAATCATATCCATCACTAACAGTAACCTCATAACCATTGTTCTTTTTTCTTACAGATGCCATATTATTTCCTCCACAAGGGTATAAAATTACGCCCATTGCAGAAATGGGCGCCCGATGATATAATACAGCTTGTGAGAGCGATATTATACAGGGTATTCCTGCAATAGTATCTCTGAATAACCGTTCCTGTTGGCGCAGGGGCGGTTTTTACGTTTAAAATTCATCGGAAGAAATTAGTTTATATTAAGATAGTTAAGTTATCAGTTCCGTTTTATTTGATTTATAATTTCGTCACGTTCTTTTTGCTGTTTGGCGTCTAATCCAATAAAAGACGTGATATCATCTAATGTCCTTTCCACGGAGTTTACTTTTAAGCCTATTTCATAAGAACTATCCTGTAAATTTCCAATCTGTTTTCTAATTGCACTAACATCATCTTCAGTAACACTGCCAGTTGTTGAAGAACTTTGGGTTAGAGAAGCTAATTGTTGGTCTAAGATATTTACTTGGTTCATTAATTTGATATTTGAATATATAAGAAATATCAACATCATTAAAACTAATAGTAAAATCCATCCAAACAAAGGATATTTATTATCTTGTTCTTCATAATCGTATTTCATAAGTTACCCTCACCATATGGAATATATTTCCAGTCAATAAAATGATTTCCAGTAATATAATAATTCTTGCACCCAATCTTCCGACAAGAAAGGTTGTGGTTATTATGTTGAGCAAGAAGTACATTTATTATAAAAGAAAGACTATATATGCAATATACTATCGCAGTTTACATACTATCTACTATAATTTAGACTTCTCAGGAACGACACAAAAAATATTGCTGTTCTAAAAACTCAGTACCAAATTTTCCTTACGGAAGTTTGGGTGCCTTGTTAAATAACTTTCGACTTAATGTTGACTGGCGGATATAAACGTTCGAGCTCTTCTGGAGTTTTTGGGCATTCGGCAATCAATTCATCAAACGTCATTTCGGATTCATCTTTCTCTTCTTTGTTAACCAAACCAGCCAATAAATTGTCAGCTAATTCGTCTAATGCTTTTTGAGAATTAGGGCTAAGTTTTTTATAACTCTTGGCAATTTCTAAGATGATATTATAAAAACTTCCTGCATTACTGCCCAGCATATTCTGGACAATATGTGCTGTCTCGTCATCTTTCGATAACTGGAGGAACATTTCCCCATTGCCGGTCCGTAGCCATTCCTCATTTACGTTAAATTCTCGGCATATGGATTTTAGGGTCTGTTCAGTAACAGCGTTAATGCCATTTTCTAATTGGCTCACAGAGCTCTTTTTCATTCCAATTCTTTCACCAAATTTTTCCAAGGTCAATTTATTAATTTTTCGGACTTCTTTTATTCTTTCGCCTCGGGTCAAGATAACCACCTCCATTTCTACTAACAGGATAACACGAGTTTGCATAAAAATCAATGGAAAAGTTTTTAGAATGAACAAATAGAGGTTGACAAAGTTGTTTAAATGAATTAATATGTTTATAGAAAGAACATCAAAGAAAAGGAGGTGAAACACATGTTTATGGTATCGGTGATTTTTATAGGATTATTTTGCGTAACAACTCTAGCGATTTTAATAATCGGGTGGAAGGAATCATTTCAAGCCCTACCAAATCTGTTGCTTGTATTCCTTCAAATGATATTTTACGCAATGGCTATGGTGTTAATAGCAATCCAAAAATTGATACGATGAGGTTTGTGATAGCAATTAAGGTAGTAACGCCCCAAGGTAGCCAGAAGAGAAAGCGATTATATAAAAAAGCATCACCGCTTTCGGAAGTGCGAATAAAGACAGCGTATTTAGAGCCATCATGGAAATTTTCAAATGACGCAATATCATTGTCTTGGGGATAGATTTGGCCAGTATCATCATCAAGGCATGAATGGCAGGTATAGAACAGAAAACCGCGATTTTTAAGACCATCAACGGTACTCATAAACCGGGCATCATTATATTTCCATGTAGAAAAAAATGGTAGCTTATAACGCCGTTTTTTTGAAAAATGCATAGCAAGATTGTCGTAGTGCACATACGGATGCCTGTAAATGTAGTAAAGAATTTCGAATTGATAAGAAGTAAGTTGCACGTAAAACACCTCCAATAGTCAATGTATTCAGTTTATGAGGAAAACTGTAACTTTATTATAAGAGGTGAAGGAGTAAAAGACAAAGCTGTTGACTGGTGCTGGGAACATGGACTGGCATTCGATGCGGTAAACGAGAATCTGCCAGAGATGATTGAGTGGCATGGGAATGACTGCCGGAAGATTTTTGCAGATGTGTATATCGACGATAAATCGGTAAATAAGCCGAAATATCATGTGCCATATAGGGAGGAAAAATGTCATGATTGAAGTTGGAAAAGAAGTTACTTGGACAAGCCAGGCCCAGGGCAGCGGCAAGAAAAAAACGGGAAAGGTCATAGCAATTGTACCAGCAAAAAAGGATGCAGATTTGCTTCTTCCGCATGACGTAAAACCAAGTCACGTCAAATATGATAGGCATATCAGTATCCACGAACGTGTTCTGGTTGCAGTCCCGGCGGGCAAGAGCGGGCAGATTACCCATTATTACTGTCCGAGAAAGTCTGTTCTGGAAGCACAAAGGAATTAAGCTTTTCAGAAGGAGCGAACAATGATTTAAACGTACATTGAAAATTTAATATTGATTAGTGGAAATAAAATGTTGACATTGGGTGCACCCTATGTTATAATAAAGACAGTTAGAAAACATATTATAAATAGAAAAGGGGTAAACACTATGACAACAATCAAAGGATTCGCAAATTACGGAGTATTGGCACATGAGAAGCAGACAATCTTCACTATTTCGGAAAAACACCCACATGCAACTGTGAGTGAAGAAATTGAAATCACATTGCCAGACAAATGGAAAGTATCCCGGAATGAATTTGAGGAGTTGCTTATTGATACGCCGGAGGGTAAGACCTATATGGCTGACGAAATCATATCAAGTTGGGGAGATGAACCGGTATTAAGCTGGTATGATGGAGAAAATCATAGGATTACACTTGAATGGAAAACAATATGAAGGGGAACGCCGCAAGAAAGATGGCAGAAAAAAGCCGGATTAATTAGCAAGTCCTATAAGCTTAATAAAACGCTTGTAGAGGATTTTGCAAAAGCTTGTGAAGCGGCAGGAACAACGCAAGCCAAACAATTATCAAAAATGATGAAAGAATTTATTGAAGCCACTAATCAGTATTAGATTAGTGGCTTTTAATTTGTTATTGAATTATAGAGCTGAAAGGGAAGTTATTAACACAACTGTAGCACGGTTCGACTCCGTGCCAGCTCATTAACAAATAAAAGGAAAGGGGATGGATGCCAATGGGATTATTTGATAAAAGAATGAATACAGAACAGGGAGGAAATAAAACAGGCGGTACACCAACCGACCAAAGTTATCTGTACCGCCCTTACGCTTAAGGACAGTATACCATATTCTGATTCCTTAAGCAATACGAAGGAGGAAGGGTTATGAGTAATACAGACAATAAGAGTGTAAAAGCAGAAATTATTAATAACGTAATTGTGGCAATGACGTACTATTTGAGCAGTGACGTACTGGAAATGCTGGAAAGAGTGCTGACAAAGAATCTGGTTGACGTAGTGATTGAGCGGATTAATACGTTACCAATGGAAATGAAAGACAGCATAGACAATCAGAACGGATACATATTGCAACTCTTCTTGTATAAAAAGAAGAAATTGGCAGAGGGAACAAAGTATGGCTATGTAAGCGCAATCAAACGTCTGGTAACTTTGGTATATAAACCGCTTACAGAGATGGAAGAACCAGATATTTACTATTATCTTGACTGGTATGAACACAAAAATGTTTCACAGACGGGACGAAAAAACCAGCCAAAGACCATCAACAACGAGCGCCGATTTCTTTCAGCATTTTTTACCTGGATGCGTAAAGAGAAACTGATTGGCGCTAATCCAGTTGAAGCAATCGAACCACAGAAGGTTGCTAAAAAACCAATTGACTATTTCACACCCGAAGAGATGGCACGCTTGAAGGATGGTTGCGAAAGTCTGAGGGAACGGGCCATACTGGAGGTACTGCGTAGTACCGGAGCCAGAGTAGGCGAGGTGGTTGCAATCACAATCGACCTGGTTAATTGGGAGACAGGAGACGTAATGATTTTAGGCGAAAAGGGAAACCGCTACCGCACACTGTATCTGGACCCGGACGCTATTTATCATTATAGGAAATATCTGAATAGCAGGACAGATCATAACCCAGCCATATTTGTCAGTTCTAAGGAGCCGCATCAGGCGCTATCTACATGCGCCGTACGAGGAATTCTTAAGGACATAGCAAAGCGGGCTGGAGTGACAAGCAGGGTGTATCCGCATAAAATGCGGAAAACTCTGGGAATGGAACTGAAGAACAAAGGTGTTGACATTGGAACAATACAGGAGATTATGGGACATGCAGATTCAAGAGTAACTTCCTTATATTATGCGCAGTCGACCCCAGACACGCTGCGGGTGGTAAGAAACAAGGCGGCATAATTTACATATATTTACAGTATTTACACATGAAAACCAGCGGGGAGAGGCCCCGCGATTAGACTTGATAACCTTATTAAGATTAGGCCCTTCCCTCTGGATTAGGGGGAAGGGCTATGAACAGGAGTGTAATAATTATATGGCACATGTTGAGAGCGTATGCTATGCAGGGCGCACAAAAAAAATACGAAAATATTATACAGTTAAGTACAATGACGGAAAGCTCCCAAGGAAGAAGGAGGAGAGAGGAGATAAAAAAAATCTAACCAGTGAGCAGCAAAAAGAGATTAACAGGAAGATGGCACAGAGGAACCTGACAGTGACAATGGATGCAAATTTCAGCAGTAGGGATTTGTATATTACATATACTTTTGCGTTGGAGAAAAGGCCAGGAGATGCGAAAAAGTTTAAGGCTATAGTAAGACAGCTCCTGAAACGGTTAAGAAAAATGTACCAGAAGGCAGGAATACCGTTCCGGTACATTTGGGCGGGCGAACGTGGAGAACGCGGTGCGGAGCATATTCACATGGTACAGTCTGGAGGCTTTACCCTGGGAGAACTGGCAAAAGTATGGCCGTATGGATGGATAACCGGGCGCCCCATGGATGAGAGCGGAAGTTACTATAAGCTTGCGGCATATTTCATCAAATACAGCGAAACAACGATGAAAACAGAAGGACGGTTGCAGGGAAAGAGATACAATCCATCACAGAATCTGATCCGCCCAGTGCCAGATAAAGATAAGGTCAAGAAAACGAACTTTGACCCTGGAGCAATACCAGTACCACAGGGGTATTATTTAGATAAAGACACAGTAGAATTTGGGGTACAAAAGAATGGGTACAAGTTTTTAGAATATACCCTTGTTCTTCTCCCGGGTTACTATATGGCTGCTCATGAGAGGGCAGCTAAGCGACAGAAAAAGAAAAAGCGGTCCAGATAAGGGCCGTCGTTTAGTGTGCGCAAAGAAGGGAAGTGAGAGGGTGCGACCAAAAAAAGAGATACGATGCCCGTATTGTGTCACAGTCAGCCGATACGATAAAAAAACGCCAACTATTACGTGCGAGAATATAGAAAATAACTTGGGATTTGAAGTAAGAAATAAGCTGGAGTTTACAAGCCACGAGGAAAAGAAAAACTACCAGGAACTGTTTTGTGCCGATATGTATGACACTTGCCCGTATTATAAAGCCATCTACCAGAGGGAGAAGGAAGGAAAGTAACCGTACAAATCGGACACTATAATGCGTGTGCGCATACACATGCGCGTATACGCGCGCGAGAATCGGAAAAGATAGACGCGACCTGCGTCTTTTTTGCGTGGAATAAACCGGACAAAACCGGTCGCATAGGGGTGTTGGAAACAAAAAATAGAATGTGATATGGTTATGCCAGGAGGTGAAGCATGGCAAGACAGAAATGGCAGGAATGGGTGGAGAACGAGGAGAAACTTACCATACTGGCAGCCTGGGCCAGGGCTGGAAAAACTGACGATGAAATAGCCAAGTTGGTTGGGATAAGCCGATCCACCCTGGGGGAGTGGAAAAAGAAACATGAAAAAATAGGTGAAGCATTATCTACGGGGAAGGATTATGCAGACCGCCTTGTGGAAAATAGTTTATATAGGGCAGCCCTCGGATATACAGTAACCAATAAAAAGCCTATCAAAACAAGACATGTAACGTACGAGAACGGCAAGAAAATAAAAGAGGATGAAGTGATTGAATACGCGGAGGAGACTGTACATGTGGAAGGGGATACAAAAGCCATTGTATTCTGGTTGGAGAACCGGATGCCGGAATGGCGCAAGAGATGTGAAGAAATTAAAAATAGCAACATAGAAGATGAAAACGGGGTTGGTTTGATTGTGATGGGAACAGAGCAGGCCGATGAAATTAAAAAGTTGATGGAGGTGGCACAGGAACAAAGTGAAAAAGAACAGCAAGTTACAGAGTGAAAAGAAACAGAAAGCATTTGACGCAAAAGAATTTGTCCAGACCCACAACATCCTCTGGGCTCCATCAGCAAGACAGCTAGCTATGATGTGTCGGATGGAGTTTGAAGGCTTGTATGGCGGAGCTGCTGGAGGAGGTAAGTCAGATTATCTATTAGTTGAAGCATTGAGACAGGTACATATAAAAGCTTATAGGGCTGTCATATTTCGAAAGACATATCCGGAGCTGGAGGACTTAATCAACCGGTCCTTAGAGCTGTATGCGGGTGCATACCCAAAAGCGAAATATAATGTGAGTAGTCATAGATGGACTTTCCCAAGCGGAGCCAAGATATATTTCAGTTCGATGCAGCATACAAAAGACCGCACAAAATATCAGGGCAGGCATTTTGATTTTGTAGGGTTTGATGAATTGACCCATTTCACCTGGGATGAATATAACTATATGTTCTCCCGCACGCGTTCAAGCGCGCCGGGGTTACGTAAGTACATACGTTCCACAGCTAATCCAGGCGGACCGGGCCACGGATGGGTAAAAGCAAGATTCATCACACCAGCCAAACAAGGGACGCCAATTGTAGAAACCAAAGAAGTGAAGGGACCGAATGGAGACATCATACGGAGCACCAGGGACCGAATTTTCATTCAGAGTAAAGTATTTGATAATCCGGACTTGATACGTAATAATCCAGATTATGTAGCATCCCTAGCAATGATGCCGGAGGCGGAACGTAGGGCATTGTTAGAAGGAGACTGGAATTCATTTAGCGGTCAGGTGTTTGAAGAGTGGAAAAACGACCCAGAAGGATATGATACACAACAGTGGAGCCATGTAATTAACCCGTTCAAGATACCGGAAGGATGGGAAATCATGCGTGGATATGATCATGGTTATGCAAAACCGTTTTCGGTTGGATGGTTCGCAGTGGATTATACCGGATGTATTTACCGAATACGGGAGTTATACGGAATGAAGAAGGACAGCCCCAATGTAGGAATTAAAATACAGCCGGCAGAAGTGGCAAGACAGATTCGCGCCATTGAAGAAACAGATCCGAACCTGAAAGGAAGGAGAATAACAGGGATTGCGGACCCATCCATATTTGCAAAGGACCGGGGACCGTCCATAGCAGATACTATGGCGAAACTGGGTGTGTATTGGGCTCCTGGCGATAATCACAGGATTGCTGGAAAGATGCAGTATCATTACCGTATGGCTTTTGACGAACATGGTCGCTCCATGTTTTATGTGTTTAAGAACTGTAAGGAATTCATACGTACGGTACCTAACCTTGTGTATGACGAAAAAGACGTGGAGGACGTAGATACAAAGCAGGAGGACCATATTTACGATGAATGCAGATATGTGCTTATGTCGCGTATCATAGCAATCCGTAAGCACAGAGAAAAACCACTGCCTCTTGAGGATCCACTTGACCTATACAAAGAAGAGCGGGAGCGTAGGAGCCGTGTAATAAGAGTGTAAGGAGGACACATGGAGAACGATACAACAATACAGGAAGTACCGGGAACAGACTGGAAACCAGTGAATGAAAAGACGATTGAAGATGCCTTGCAGATGTTCCGGAAATACAAGGATGCCAAAGATGACCTGACAAAGCGAATTACAAACGCGGAAGAATGGTGGAAAAATAACCATTGGGAGCGGTTTACAAGCCCATCCAGCAATCCCAATGACCCGCGACCCACAAGTGCATGGTTGTTTAACAGTGTAATTAATAAACACGCTGACTTTCAGGATAATTACCCTTCCCCGGCTATCCTGCCCAGGGAGGAGAGTGACGAACCCATTGCTAAGATGCTGTCAGATGTCGTGCCGGTTATCATGGAACAGAATGGATTTGACAAGACTTATTCGGAGTGTTCCTGGGATAAACCAAAGACGGGTACTGCGGTATATGGAATATTTTGGAACCAGGATAAAGAAAATGGCCTGGGGGACATTGAAATCAGACACATAGATATGATGGACATATTATGGGAGCCTGGGATAAGCAATATCCAGGATTCCAAAAATGTGTTTGTGATTGATATGGTGGACTATGAGACACTGGAAGAAGAGTATCCACAGCTGAAAGGAAAACTGCAATCAGGAGCCATTTACAAGCCGGAATATGCCTACGTGTCCAAATTGGACACCTCGAAGAAAGTGAACGTCTTTGATTGGTACTATAAACGCCGGGTGTACGGGGAAGTAAATGGAATCCGAACAAACCGCACAGTCCTGCATTATTGCAAATTTGTAGAAGGGCATGTCTTGTTTGCAACGGAGAATGACCCGAAGTATAGAGAAACAGGACTGTATGACCATGGAAAATACCCATTTGTGTTTGATTGTATGTTTCCGGAGAAGGGATCGCCGGCTGGATTTGGGTATCTGGATGTCATGATTAATCCGCAGGAATACATAGACAAGCTGGACCAGGTAATCCTAAAACACGCCAGTTTAAGCCGGCCTAGGTATTTTATTTCCGGAGCTGCGCAGGTGAATGAAGAGGAATTTACAGACTTGTCAAGGGACCTGGTGCATTGTAGCGGAGATGTAAGTGAGAACTCTATCCAGCCGATAAAGCCGCCCGAAATGTCCAATGATGTGTTGAGTATCCGTCAGGCAAAAATTGACGAATTGAAGGAGACATCTGGAAATCGCGATTTCTCCCAGGGTTCCACTACATCCGGAGTGACAGCGGCCAGCGCCATTGCCGCACTACAGGAGGCCGGAAGTAAATTGTCCAGGGATATGCTGAAGGACAGCTATAGTGCTTATTCGGAAATTGTTACGCTTGTAATAGAGCTGATACGGCAATTTTACGATATACCGAGATGTTACAGGATTACACGGCCAAATGGAAGTTCGGAATACATTACTCTGGACAACCAGGGACTGAAACCGCAGGAAGATGCCATGATGAATGGAGAACTTTCCATGCGCAAACCAGTCTTTGATATCAAAGTATCGGCCCAGAAGGCCAGCCTGTACAGCCGGATTGCAAATAATGAGCTGGCAAAGGAACTTTATGGAATGGGCGTGTTTGCCCCGCAAAATGCAGACCAGGCCCTTGCCGTCATAAAGATGATGGATTTTGACAAGCGAGAAGAAGTCATTAAGCAGGTGCAAGAAAACGGAACTATGTACCAGCAGATGCAGCAGATGCAGGCAACCATGGCTCAGATGGCGAATTTAATCTATGAAATGACCGGAAATCAAAAAATCCTTGCCGTTATGGATGGAGCTGGACTGCCACAGGGAGAAGTAAAGCCAGGAAATGCCAATGGAGAACCAGTAATAACAAATAGCATAGGACAGGCCATCGGGGGAGACAGCAGCGCAGCAGGAAAGGCCAGGCAGAGGGCAGCCACATCAACGGAGGTTAAATTATGACGAAGGTCAATATGTTATTTGATAAGGGCTATGTGAAGATAACTATGAAAGGACATGCTGGATTTGCTGAAAGGAATAACCTGCCAGAAGGTCATGACATTGTATGTGCGGCTATATCCATTCTGGGACAAACATTAGTACAACGCCTACTGACATTGGAAGAGGAAAAGAAAATACTGCTCAGTTTGAACCGGTATGAGGCTGGCAATATAGATGCGCATGCAGTTGTGAAGCAGAGCCACATAGAAGAGGTGGAAGCCACACTGGAAACCATCAGGGCAGGTTACAGCATGCTTGAAAATGAATACCCAGACTACATAAAGTTAGGGGTGTTGGAAACAAAAAATAGAATGTGATATGGTTATTACAGGAGGCAGGAAGATGCCGCCTGTAATAGACGGGAAAGGAGAAAAATACATGAACAAACTCAAATTAAATCTGAGAATGTTTGAAGGAGAAGGGGCCGCAGCGGGTGAAACTGGAGAAGGAGCCGAAGCGGCAGCAGAGCCACAGGAGCCGGGAACCGGACAGGAACCAGCCGAAGGACAGGCTTCACAGGAACCTTCCGTAAGCGAGCCGGAGAACCGAGAGGAAGCCTATGAGCGCATCCGTGCGGATTACAATGACCTGATTGCCAAGGACATTGAGAAAGCGTTAAACCGCAGAAATGCAGAAAACCAGAAGATGCAGAATCAGCTAAAAGCGTACGAACCGCTCATGAACCTGCTGAATATCCGGTACGGGGTAAACTCAGGAAAGATAGAGGATGTAGTGGCAGCCATTGAGAAGGATGACAGCTTTTATGAAGCGGCGGCTACGCAGGCGGGAATGTCGGTTGACCAGTACCGGACCATGATGAACCTTCAGATGCAGAATCAGCAGCTGCTTGCACAGCAGAGAGAATGGAATGAGGCCAGGCAGAGAGAACAGATATACAGCCGTTGGAACATGGAAGCAGAGAGGTGTAAACAGCTGTTCCCGCAGTTCGACATGGTATTAGAATGCCAAAACCCAGATTTTGCACGAATGCTTGAAAGCGGAGTAAGCATGGAGGCGGCCTATCGCGCTGTACACTTTGCTGAACACAGCCAGGGCCTTATGGCAAAAACAGAGACGGAAACGCAGAAAAAAGTGGCTGACACAATTCGTTCCGGCGCAGCAAGACCAACTGAAAACGGAGCAAGTAAAGGAGCCGCCACAAAGACAGACGTAGACGTTGCAAGCCTAACGGACGAACAGATGGACGCAATCATTGAACGGGTCCGAAACGGAGAACAAATCACACTTAGATAGCGGATAGGGAAAGAAAGGAGAAATTATGAACAAAGCTATGAATGCAACTTTGAAGTTAAATCTCAGGATGTTTGATACATCTGTACCAGCCAATACGACCGGAACAGGAAGCCTGTCGGCAGAAATGAAAACATTCTACGACAAAAATCTGCTGAGATATACAAAACCGCATCTGGTACACGACCAGTTTGGACAGACAAGAAACATTCCGAAGAACGGAGGAAAACGGATTGAATTTAGACGATTTGAGCAGCTTCCAAAGGCGCTTACGCCCTTAACGGAGGGGGTAACGCCGGAAGGCCAGACCATGACTGTAACAAAGCAGGAGGCAGAGGTAAAGCAGTATGGCGGCTTTGTATCATTATCTGACCAGATTAGCATGACGGCAATCGACAACGTGGTTGTAGAAGCCACGACAGCCATTGGAAACCAGGCAGGAAGTACCCTGGACACTATATCGAGAGAGGCGTTAAACGCCGGTACTAACGTGCAGTACGCAGAGGGGCAGGTTTCCTCCCGCTCCGAACTGACAGCAGAAATGAAGCTGACGGTAAAAGCAATCAAGATGGCTGTGAGGGCTTTAAAGGTCCAGAATACAGCTAAAATCAATGGACACTATGTAGCTATTATCCACCCGGATTGCGCCTATGATATCACGTTGGATCCGAGATTCATTGAGGTAGTGAAGTATAAAAACCCGGAACGGATTTTTAATGGCGAAATCGGAACCCTGGAAGGCGTGCGATTTATAGAGACGACTGAGGCAAAGAAGTTTACCAATGCCGGCGCGAGTGGGATTGATGTATATTCCACGCTGCTGCTGGGAGAAAACGCATACGCAACCACCAAAATTGAAGGAGGAGGGCTGGAAACAATTGTAAAGCCACTGGGAAGTGGAGGTACAGCCGATCCATTGAACCAGCGTTCTACGGTTGGATGGAAGGCCATGAAGGTAACTGAAATCTTGTCCCAGCAGTACATGGTACGTATTGAGACAGCATCTACATACAACGACCATAAAGCAAATTAACGGAGGTAAAATGATGGCAGCCACAAAGAAAGAAGAAACGGTAAAATTCGCTTTGTTTAGGGATGATGACCGATATAAGGCCCCGCTGTTTGTCGGGGTGAATGGAAGATCGTATCTGATAGAGCGCGGGAAGGAAGTAGAACTTCCTAAATCTGTGTATGAAGTAATTATGAATTCCATGGACCAGACAAGAGTAACTGAAGAAGCTATGGAGAATGCAAAGCAGGTTGAACTGATTCAGGGATAAGGAAGGAGCAGACGGGATGATTACGGTAGTAGGCAGAAAACTTGTTATTCCTGAAAAGGATAGCCAGATAGGGACGACGTACGATAACAATTCGGAGGTGCGCCATATCAGGCTGAACCGCATCACGGCGGGCGGTGTGGACCTGGCTAACCTGCGCTTCAAACTTGATTTGGAATATGAGGATGCCATACTGGATACCTGCCTGCTCGACGCAGAAACGCAAGAAGCGTATATCCTGCTGACTTGGAGCATCCCGGCCGCATGTGTGTCTCATAAGGGTACAGTATGGATAGCTGTTCGCGCATATGATGAAAATGGAACCATCAAATGGGCTACGAATCCAGGGGCCGTGTATGTAGGACATACGATATTTGATGGGGAAGCATACAAAGGCCATCTTGCCGAATTTGAACAGCTAGAAGAACGAATTACTCAAAAGGCAGAAACACTGGATGCTAACGAGAGTAAAAGACAGGAAGCAGAGGAACAGCGCAAAACCAATGAAGAACGAAGGGTAAACAATGAGGCTGAATGGCAGCGGCAGGCAGAGACAGCCATAGCGAAAGCCAATACAACATTGGAAAAGGCGACGGAAAAGGCGGAGGAAGCAACACAGGCGGCCGCCACAGCGACTGTTAAGGCAGAGGCAGCAGAGGCTAGCTCCGAGGCCGCCAACCAAAGTGCAAATACAGCCAGCCAGGCGGCCAATACGGCAGCAACCAGAGCAACAGAGGCAGAAAGAAGCGCTACAGCCGCCAGCCGGAGCGAGAGCACAGCCAGCCAGGCGGCCAGCACGGCGACTGCTAAGGCAGAAGCAGCAGAGGATAGCTCCACAGCCGCCAACCAAAGTGCGAATACAGCCAGCCACGCGGCCGATACGGCAACAACCAGAGCGACAGAGGCAGAAAGAAGCGCTACAGCCGCCAACCAAAGTGCGAATACGGCCAGTCAGGCGGCCGCAACGGCAACGAATAAAGCAACTGAGGCAGAGAGAAGCGCTGAGGAAGCAAATCAGATTGCACAGGGGCTGGGTGGTTTTAATGGCAAGGCATCCTCGGTTTCCGCCGTGGATGAACAAGGATTATTGGGAGAAGCGGATGGAACAAGCAATGTGCAGGAGTTGCTTGATGCGTTAGCACAAAAGGTTGCGCTGGAATTGGTGAGCAATTCAAAGCTGACAGAGATATTAAGCGGATACATTGCAACGTCCAGTATCAATAATACGGGCCTGGTTACGAATGAGGGGTTTGTGGCGGATGCGCGGCAAATGAATCCAAATGTTTCCGGCTCGCTGGCGGCCAAAGTAAAGAAGAATACGGACGATATTGTTACTGCAAATAGCAATTTAGCAAAAACCAATGCAAAGGTGACTTTAAACGGCGTCAAGAACATTAATGGGTTTACAGCCGTATATTCCGACCGAACCGACCGGGCATTCCAGCTATATTATGATAACGGTGAGATTGCGTCAATCGCATTTAACAACACCGGTATCTGGTATGATTTTTATGACGGTCAAAAATGGAAACAGGTTTGGAAGTTTAATAAGCCATCATAATAATCATTTTGTGCTGAAGGCATATAGGTTCGTAAGGTTTGGAACTTGACTGTTATAACCAATAAATCGTACGGTATCACCTTTACGCACAGAAAACCATATAGGCATTGACGAATTGACTGTGACATCATTATTGACCCAAAAAATATTTATCCCATTTATAAGTACATTACAACCCTGAGCTGAGCTGTTAAAACCAATGGAACCACAAACTATACAATCCTCTGTAGCTGCCCAACTTGTACCGTTAGCAAACCCATCTTTAATTTTTTTGCTGGTGTCTATGTATGGTAAATTGCTATTTTGAATAATAAAGGAGCTGCCCTTGAAACAGCAGAAAGAGAGGAAAAATTATGAAGAGAGCCATGCTTAGCCAGCCGATGGCTGGAAAAACAGATGATGAAATCAAAGAAACGAGAGAAAAGGCCATTAAGACATTAGAAAATAAAGGATATGAAATTGTGAACACTCTTTTTACGGACGAGTGGTACAGCAAAGAAAAAATGGCCGAAAGAGGAGTTGTACAGATTCCCCTATGCTTCTTGGCGAAATCGCTTGAAAATATGAGCCTTTGTCATGCGGCCTATTTCTGCAAAGGATGGGAAAATGCAAGAGGATGCCGGATTGAACATGAGGCAGCTAAGGCATATGGACTTGATATTATCTACGAGGATTAGGCTGATTGCTATTTAAAAATAATAAGAAAGGGGGAAATCCCCATGAATAAGAATGTGATAGTTTTAAAAGATGCCACAGAAATAACTATTGTTAACGATGCTGACATTTACAACATGCAGATTATTGTTGACAATCTGTCAGAACTTGGGACATTATGGGACAAGCTCACACCCGATAATCTGTCAACAGTGGCAATCAAAGATTCCGATGGGGTTGTGGTAGGAAACTACAACAATATGGTCCTGTGCAGTCCGGCTTTCCGGGCGGTAGATAAAACCGAAGATGGAAAAATCAGTGCAACATTTGGAATCCGTGGTAAAACGGAATTGGAATTGTTAAAGGAGCAGGTAGCAGCCATGAGTGAAACTTTAAGTGTACATGATGGCGCGATTGGAGATATGGGAGCTGTCATAAGTGCTGTAGCGGAGACTACAGAAGGAGGGAAAGCATAATGGGACGTTATTATGGCCTGAAAATCAGGAATAACGAAATGACACTGGAGAAAGTTCCCAGGCTTTGGAAAACAATGACTGAAAAATGGCTGGAACAGAATCCGGCGGATTGATGGAGGAATATTGTGCCAACGGAAGTCATAGTTGCATTAATTGGGCTGCTGGGAAGTGCTGCGGGCACGTTTACCGGAATCATGGTGTCAGCCAAATTAACGGCATATCGTTTGAGTGAACTTGAAAAAAGGGTAGAAAAGCATAACACAGTCATTGAACGGACTTACAAACTTGAAGAAGCGCAGGCGGTTATGCAGGAACAAATCAAGGTGGCCAACCATAGAATTGGAGACTTAGAAAAAGAAAGAGAGGAATGACGATGAAGCACGTAGATTGGACAAGAAAACTGACAAGCCGGAAATTTTGGGCGGCTGTAGTTGGATTTGTAAGCCCGATTATGGTGGCAGCAGGGGCGGGAGACAATGAAATTACCCAGGTGACCGCTATTATTATGGGAGGGGCCACTCTGATTGCATACATAATCGGCGAGGGGCTGACGGATGCGGCGGCCACAGGAAACACAGGAAAAGAACCTGAGGCAGAGGAGCGGGTGGCGACCAAATAGCCGGAGGTGGTCCGAAATCTAATATGTAACAAGTCAACAGGAGGGGAGGCAGAGGGCTTCCCCTTTTATGCATAAGGAGGAAATTATGATTGATAATGCATACGCAAGAGGGCAGAAACTGTTATGTGGCGATTATAGCCAGTACACACCTACTGGAAAGTCTTATTTCACCAAAAAAGGCAGATGGTTTTCTGTACCTAGAAGGGGAGATATCGTCTATTTCTATTATACATCTCTGGGCCGTGTTGGGCATGTGGGTGCTGCCGCGGTAGTAGAAACCGATTACCAGAACCGGACATTTGAGTTTGTCACGTTTGAGGGAAACACATCATCGGGAAACGCAGGGGACCGTAATGGAGGATGCGTCGCCCGGCATACCTATAAAGCATCCTTTGATGCAGTGGGAGGAACACAAAAAATCAATGGATTCGGGCGCCCCATGTACAGTATGGATACCTGCACAGTAGATGAATTTATTAATGTCCTGGAGGGAGAGCTGGGATACATTGAGAAGGAAAGCAATAAAAACCTGGATAGTAAGACTGGGAATCCAGGAGATAAAAACTATACAAAGTACGGGAAATGGTATGGGTATAACCCTGCATATTGGTGCCAGCAGTTTATATCATGGTGTGCATACGAAGCCTGCCGCCAGCACATGGAGAAAACACAGACCGGGTGGGAGAAACAGCCAGACGGAAGCTGGAAATACTTGCGGTATGGCACATACATCAAGGATGAATGGGAGCTTATCAACACCGCGGCTGGGGCTCAATGGTTTGTATTTGATGGTGCCGGGACAATGATAACGGGATGGTTCGGGTCAGATGAACAGGGCTGGTACTACATGAACCCGGATGACGGGGCCATGCTGGCGTCACAATGGTTTGAAGTCAAGGGAAAACATTATTATGCAACAAAGACAGGGGAAATAGCAAAGAATGTGTATGTGAAATCAACGGCTCCAGGAATGTATTGCTGGGTAAATGGTTCGGGAGAATGGGTAAAAGAGTGGGATACCACCATGCCGGACCTGCAAACATATGGCCTGGCAGAATAGGGGGAAGAAATGACAGTAGGGGAATTAATAGAAACAATCATCCGGCTGAGAGGACGCCAATACGGTGAGGATATCATGATGGGATGGCTCAATGAGATAGAGGGCCAGGTGATTGAAGAGATAGTGAACCGGGCACAGGGCTACAATGTGACATTTAAACCGTTGTCTTATGACTTGGACGCGGAAAAGGAGCTAACCATACCGACGCGTTTCCAAGACGTGTATATCCATTACATGCTTTCTAAAATTGACTATCACAATCAGGAAACAGAACGGTATAACAATGATGTGGTTATGTACAACAGCGCATATGATGCGTATGCGGCATGGTTCCGGCGAGAGAATATGCCAAAGCGTGGCGCGTCATTTTCAGGATTTTAGGAGGTTGCCATGGGAAGATTGCCATTCCTGACTATGGCCCCAAAAGAAAACAGCCGTCAGATAGGTAACTTTCTGGGACTGAATACGGGGACGGTCATAAGCGAAAACGAATTTGCCGACATGCAGAACATGTCCTCCGATGATTTTCCGGCCATCTCTACACGGAAGCCCAGGGGAAAAATCATCAAGAACCTGACAACGCCTCACGGCCTGTTTTATAAAAACGGCTTGGCGTATGTGGACGGTACAGAGTTGTATTACAAGGATAAAAAGATTGCAGATGTGACAAGCACGGATAAACAGATAGTGGGATTGGGCGCGTTCCTGGTTATTTTTCCGGATAAGATAATGTATAACACCTCGACCGAGGAACTGACCAACCTGGAGACAAAATGGTCTCAAACCTCGTCAGCTACATTTGCTCAGACAACAACTGGGTCAACCATGGTCAAAATCAGTTGCACAGGTATAGGGAAATCATTCCATCAATTTGATGGAGTAGAGATAACGGGATGCACAAATGATGCATTCAATAAAACCACGGTCATACAGGAAAAGGCGGACGATTACCTTGTAATCATTGGTGACCTATCCAAATCATTCAGCCAACCATCCGGCCTCACCATCAGCCGGAAGGTTCCTGATATGGATTATATCTGTGAGAATGGAAACCGGATCTGGGGCTGCTCCAGTAAAAACCATGAAATATACGCAAGTAAGTTGGGAGATCCGGCAAACTGGAATGCGTTTGAAGGGATAAGCACGGATTCCTACGCGGCGACCGTGGGCAGTGATGGAGATTTCACCGGCTGTCTGTCCCATCTTGGATACGTTCTGTTTTTTAAGGAGGACGCTATACACACCGTCATGGGTGACAAGCCGAGTAACTTCCAGGTTACAACCGTCAGCCCGGCCAGAGGCATTGCAAAAGGCTGTGAAGGCACGGCCTGCGTGGTGGATGAGACATTAATATACGCGGCCCGTAACTGCATATGTAGCTATGACGGTGCCAACCCATCCAGCATATCGGATGCCATAGGGGACTACAGAGTATCCCAGGGCGTAGCCGGACAGTATGATGGAAAGTATTACGCATCCCTTGAACGGAATGGAGAATGGGCCATGTATGTATTTGACTTGGAAAAGAACTTATGGCACAAGGAGGACGGCTTGCATGTACGGTTTATGTCATACGGAGAAGGAGAACTGTACTATATCGACATAGACGGGAATCTGTCAACTGTGGCCGGGAACCGGGAAGAGAAAATAAAGTGGATCCTTGAAAGCGGGGATATGCTGGACGGAAGCGTTGAGTTTAAGTATCTGAAGCGCCTTCTGTTCAATATGAAAATGGAGCCAGGGACAGAGGTGGATATTCTACTACAATATGATGAACAGAAGGATTGGGAGAAAGTATACACCTATACGGCTGCTTCATATCGTACCTATGTCCTCAACGTGATTCCACACCGGTGCCAGAAATACCGGTATCGCTTGGAGGGCAGAGGGGCGGCTACGTTGATTGCTATAGGTAAATATGTAGGTTATGGGAGTGAGAGGCATGGCAGTTTTTAAACCACTGGTGTTGGACCAGGACGAAACAGATATGAGCCAGGTCATGAGTAAACTGTATCGCTTCAGTCGGGATTTAAAATATACGTTGTCGAATCTGACCCTGGAGGACAATATGGATAATTCAGTCATGAAGGTCCTGGATAGTCGAAAGAATAAAACTAGAGAAATAAGCTTCAGCAAAGACGCCTTGACCATTGATTTGCTGGACTATGAAACCGGGATGCATACAAGCCTGGAACAAACCCGTAAAAAGATATCGCTCCTGGTAGATTCCGGGGACGTGGTAAATACCATGCTGTCACGGATGGAGCTGTACGGGGAGTACATCACCCTTAAGACAGGACAGGTCATCATACAAGCTCAAAACATGACCCTGGATAAAGCGGGCAATGCGTATTTTTCAGGGGATATTATAGGCGGATCAATCAACATAGGTGGGAAATTTATCGTGTATCCAGATGGTAGCTGCTATGTAGACGGGGCATTCACAACGGAAACATTAAACCCTCCAAATGGAATATATGCTTATGAATTGGACGTATACAACGATGATGACCGAATAAATACGGTTACAGGAAACATAGCATGCGCTGATGCTTATATATCGGAAACTCTTACATGCAGAAGAGTGCACCAGACATCAGACAGACGGTGTAAGAAATGGATTGAACCCATATCTGACCAGGAAGCGACAGAAGCATTAAAGGCAATCGTGCCAACGCGATACACGTTTATTGATAGCGGCCGGGCTGGTATTGGCTGTATTGCCCAGAATCTATATCGTAAAACAGAGGCAGGACGCCTTCCGATGGTTGTACGACATGGAAAACACCTGGAACTCCCATACAGCAGCTATGGAGCCATCTATACGCGAGCAATTCAGCAAAACCAAGAGAGGATAGGAGCAATAAAGCAGGAAATCAAGGAAAGAAAGGAGCGGATCCATGTCAAGCTTTAACGTGCCGGCACTGGGCGGTCAAAATCCTGATATTAAGAAGGTATATAGCTATGTTCGGTTGCTGAACCGCGAATTGAAATATACCCTGGGAAACCTTACGCCAGAGGACAACTTCACGCAGGAAACGCTTTTGAAGTATCAGGAGACGGATACAACCATTGCACAGCTTGAGGTTACTATGGATGGATTTTTGACCCAATTCAAGGACCTGAAAAATGACTTGGAAACCGGAATCCGAGTGCTAAATGGTGATATTTCGATGAAGGTAAGCGCAGGAGAACTGTGTGCAGAGATATCTGCCACCACGGACACTATCACATTCAAGAGCGGTTATCTTATCATAGACAGTAACAATTTTAAGTTATACAAGGATGGAACCGCTCAGTTTTCCGGGACCATTAATGGCGGTTCCATCAACATCAATAACAATTTTGTTGTAAGCGAAAGCGGCGCCGTTACTACCAAGGCAATTACCTATTCCGGGCAGATAAGCGTTAATGGGCTGTTGTACTCCAACTATATGCGCATTGCTGGAAATGCCAATGTGGAAGGTTCCCTTACATGCCGATATCTAAATGCGACCTATGATGTATCCTGCGAGGTTCTAACAGAACGGTCGGACCGGCGCTTAAAAGAAAACATAGAGGAGATACCCGACCAGACAGCGCTTGCGCTTGTCCTGGGATTTAGGCCAGTAACATTCACCTATAAGGATTCGGGAAAGAGAGGGATGGGACAGATTGCCCAGGATTTAGACGAACTCCAGAAAAGACTGGGTACAGACCTGCCCTTGGTGGACCATGGAGGGGAATATCTGTCAATTCCATACAGCACTAATAGTGTTTTGTATGCCGGGGCCATCCGGGCCCAACAGAGAGAATTGGATGAACTGGAAAAGGAAATCAACCGAATGAAGGAGGAAAATATATGGTAAAGATTGTATTTGAAGAAGAAAAAATCAATATGGCTCTGATGCTGTTAAATCAACTGCGGGTGGAAGGCATACAGCAGGCGAACTTTCTTTTATCCATAAACAATATATTGAACAACGGAGAAAAAGTAGAAGAGGAAGGAGGAAAATAATATGGCAGTAGCAAGCATTGTCGATTATTTGAAAAGCAAAGGACAGGACAGCTCCTATAACAATCGAAAAAATCTCGCAAGCCAGTATGGAATTACCAACTATGCCGGAACAGCCGCCCAGAACACAAACCTGTTGAGGGCATTGCAAAGCGGAAGTAAAGGAAGTGCAGCCAGTCCACAGGCAACCAATCAGGCAACAACAGGAAGTAATGTAACCATAACGCCAGTAAACAATGCAAGTGCCGAAAACAAAAACAGCCAGTACTTGACTGGATACCAGTACCAGAAGTATATGCCATCGGACAGAGTAAACAGCTATGCAGATAAGCTGGCCGACCTGGAGGACGATAAACCGGGGGCCTATGTGAGCAAGTACGACAGTCAGATAGACAGCATTGTAAACAGCATCCTGAACCGGCAGCAATTCGACCCCAACAGCGTGTATGATACGGATTTATATAAAAATTATAGAGAACAGTATATGCAGCAGGGAAACAAGGCCATGCGTGACACGATCGGTAACATATCCGGAATGACAGGCGGATATGGATCGACCTATGCCACAGCAGCCGGCCAGCAGGCATATGATAACTACATGAGCCAGCTGGGAGACAAGACCATGGATATCTATGATAGGGTGTATCAGCAATACCTTAACGAAGGTCAGGAACTATATAACCAGCTTGGAATGGTCAATAACCAGGACAGCATTGACTATAGCAGGTATAGGGATACGGTCAACGATTACTACAACGACCTTAATTATTATGCCGGCCGGTATGATAGTACATATGCGCAGGACTTTGGAGAGTATCAGTACAACCAGGATGCCCAGCGCTGGGCAGAGGAATACGCATACAAGAAAACACAGGATGCATTGGCGCAGCAGAACTGGCAGACACAGTTTGATTACCAGAAACAGCAGGATGCGTTGGATTATGCCTTGAAACAGCAGCAGTTGGCAGCTTCCAGAAGCGGAGGGAAAAAGTCAAGCGGAGGGAAAAAGGCAAGTTCAGCAGAGGGCAAACTTACAGAGACAGAAGCAGAGCAGTATTTGGATATTATTAGAAGTAGTAAGGGAATAGCGGCTGCAAACAAAGAGTATGCATATCTTGTGAAGAATGGTTTGATTGATAATAATGTGATGTCAGAAGAGATGGTAAAGGCGGCCCAAAATAACAACATGAAGAATTTGGGGTATAACTATTCGGATGAAAATAAGCTTAAGTATGCTTTAAGTATGATGAACAGAAAGTGAGGAATAGACCATGGCGATTTCACAGAGAGTTAAGCAATTGCTGAATGACCGGGGAATAGAAGGATATGAAGATGTGGCGGCGGTTGAAAATCCAAGGAAGGTATCTGCAAGCGTAGAAGATATGCTTGAAAGACGTAAGAAGCAAATTGCCGGTTATAGTAAAAACCGAGAAAAAAAGATAGATAAAAGAACTTATTCGGTGTATGGTGATGACAAAGAGACTCGTTATCGAGGCCATTTATCAGATTTTGCAGAGCAGTATGCAGCAGAACGAAGAGCCGCCTTAAATGAAGAAAAGGTACAAAAGGTACAGGTTGACCATTCGAAAGAAAAGTCTGATTTTTTCCGTGCTGACAGAGAACAGGCGGCCAAAGAGTATGCGCACCTTCCACAGAGCAGAACACCGATATTGTCCTCTTATTTGTCTGGAAACCACGAAAGCAGAGGAACATCCTATGCAGCTATCATGCAGGACGAAATAAATAGGGATGCAATTGAGGAAAGAACACGGGAAGCGACTGCCAGAAGGAAAAAGGATGCACAGGAGCGGGAAGCAGCAAAAAGAATACTGAATAAAATAGGATACCAGGATGGATATCAATTTAAACGGTATATAGACGTGAATAAAGAGCCAGACTTTAATGAGAATGTACAAGCCGGAAAGGACAAGGCAAACGTCTTTGAAGAATATGCTGTTTATACACCGCTTGACTACTTTAATAAAGACCGCATGGCGGTAAGAAATGCAACTCAGGCCAATAATAGGTATATGACGGAAAACGAAAAAAATGTGTACTATTACATCAATGGGAAATATGGTCCTGAGTCAGCGGCTAATTACATAAAATCGCTGAATGCTGAATTGAATAGAAGAAGTGCAGAGGATATGGAAAAAAATACGGCATCCTTTGCGCAGGAGCATCCGGTAATAGGAACGGCGTTAGATGCAGGAACATCATTAGGAGGAGGAGTGGCATATCCAACTATTCTCGCAAAATACGGAGTTAATAGTATGTTGGGAAAACAAGAAGAGTTGGACCCAAATGACCCCATGTATGCTTCAGCCATAATAAATGAAGGTATTAGGACTGGAGTAACTAATAATGAAACAGTAAAGAAGGTAATACCAAATGAAGGATTAAGGAATTTTGCTATTGGTACAGGTCTATCTATGACTGAGAATTTGGCAAGACTTCCGATGGGACATTTAGGACTTATGGCGGCAGCGGGGGGAGCGGGGCTGTCAGGAACGAGAGATGCAGTACGGAGAGGGGGAGGTAATAGGCAGGCTATTGCTCTGGGAATAGCCAATGCAGGAGCAGAGGCGTTCTTCGAAAAATATTCTCTGGAAGGATGGGAAAAATTAAAGACCTATCCGGCTAAAAGCGTAAGAGAATTTCTTAAGAATATGGGGAAACAGGCTGTAACTGAAGGCTCAGAAGAAGGGTTTACTGAAATAGCAAACGCTGTTTCGGACCAGGTAATTATGGACAACCTGTCGCAGTATAATTTAGAATATGAAAATTATGTAAATATGGGAATGAACAAGAAAACGGCAAAGAAAAAAGCTTTTCAAAGTTTTTTGTCAAATATTGGAATATCTGCGGCGGGTGGTGCATTATCTGGTGGAATCATGGGTGGTGGGGGACAGGCGCTAGGATTAATGCAAGAGAACCATGCATTGAACCAATATGGAAAGAGCATCAACCCGGATTATCGTGATTATGTCAACGGACTGTCAGATATTAAGCCGGAAAGCTACGCAGACCCGGCAGATTACCAGGAAGCATCTGAGCTGAAGCAAATGGCAGAGGAATACGCGGCCAGACAGGCCAACAAGGAATTCGTTTCTAACCGTGAGAAGGCAGAGTATGCGATACGGTTCCAGCAGTTCATGGAAAGCACCATGCGCCATAACGAGGAAAAAGTAGCCCGGGAAAACATCCAGAATGACCAGAAGGCCAAAGAAACAGCAGAGGATGGACAAACATACACAGAACCAGAAGCAGCCGAATATAAGCCTTATAATGCGCCAGAAGAGATAGCGGGATATCAGTATAACGTAGCAGAGGAAGAGCAGGCTAAAGCCAAAGCTCAAAACCAGACTGAACCAACACAGAAGATGGCCCATAATCATGTGCCAAGCCAGGAAGGCGGCGCAGGACCTTCCATTATTCAGAACCAGACAGAAGCATATAGAAAGCCATATGGGAAGAATGGCCAGGCGGCATTACAGAAAGGATATGACGGAAGCATTGAGCTGTCTGCCTACAATAAAGCTTTTGGGCGTGCCTACGATGCAGGTTACTATAACGTGAGCATGGACATTGCAGAACGCTCGGCCATTATGAGCGTACTGACGAATGAACAGTTTGTGGATGCTTATAAAGCCGGTGCACAGGATTACAACACGGACAACAATATAGACCTGAAAACCGGCCGGCCCAAAACCGTTCCCCAGGGAATCCCAAGGACTGGAGGGTTGGGAACTGTATCGGAAAGCGCAACTACACCGCAGCGTAAAGTGGCAGAGCATATAGGCAAGATGACCGGTTTAAAAATCAATCTGGTGGATGGATTGGGACAGACCAACGCAACCGGATCTTATAGAAACGGAGAAATCACTATCTCCATTAATAGCAACGATTTTAACGGAACCCTTACCCATGAACTGACACACCATATCAAGAAGTATTCACCAAAGGGATATAGGCTGTATACAGAGATAGCCGTGGAAGCCGTTATGAAATCGGAAAACACATCCTTGGAAAACCTCATGGAGATCTATGAAAACAGGTACGCAGAGGCCGGACAGGAGTTGACACGGGAGGAAATCATGGATGAGGTTGTGGCGGACGCCACGCAGAAGTTCTTTAATGACCCAAAGTTTATTGATTCTATTGCCAAAAAGGACAAAACAATTGCACAGAGAATCGTGGATTTCCTGAGTGATGTGGTTGATTCCATCAAACAGATGATGAAGAATGGAAGCACCAGGGAAGCTGCAAAGGGACTGGAAGAGGACCTGAGATATTATGAGGATGCCAGAGACGCCTGGATGCATGCACTGTCAGACGCCAGCGAAACATACAAAGCAGACAAACAGGGACAGGCAGAGGGGCAGAAGGAACAGTACGCCTTGGAAAAACCAGAATTGGTGACAGATGAAAACATTGAAGAGAATTATGAAAAGGTCAGAGAAATGGATTCGGTAGCGGATTTATCAGGAAACGAATTTGAAAAGGGCGAGAAAGACCTTGTAACCCAAGTTTCTGATTTTTATAAGTCAATCGGAGGAAAAGTGCACAATGAAGTAGTAGGAGACATATATCTTGATAGAGATAGCGTAAAGGATGATATAGGCCATGGAGTAGGACGGGCAAAGGCAATTACATTTGCAGCTGTTCCGGATATATTGAAAAACGGCTATGTATTGGACTATAAAAAGAACTGGAAAAACAGGGGTTATGATTCAGCCGTGATAGGAGCTAAGGTAAATATTTCTGAGGGAAAGTATGCTGGGAAATATTATGGATTGGCAGTTGTGAAATTGTTAGATGATAATAAAATGTATCTGCATGAAGTACACACAACAAAGGCGGAGAGTGTTATGCCGTTCAAGACCCCGGACCTCCAAGGAGGCAAAACACGGAGCGACACTTACACTCTTCCGCCTATCTACAGTATACTCAATAAGCTGATGAATGTCAACGGAGAAAACCAGCCGGAGAAAATAAGATTACAGTTGGAAGATGTAGATAGAGCAGAAACAGATAGACATATAGAGGCGTTACTGGATGAAAATCAGGCTTTGAGAGATGCTAATAAACTCCTTGAGAAACAATTTACGCTTACCCCCAAAAACGAGGTAAGGCAGCGTGATGTGGAAAAAGTGGCAAAAGGACTGCTTGGAGAATATAACAGCACCTACAAACCAGAAACACTTATAAAAAATCTGGATAAGTTGTATGGATATATCCGAAGTGCCGAACATGTGGACAGCGCCCAGTTAACAGAAGCCGCCACGAGTATTGCAAAGGGCATCCTAAAGCAATCCAGGCAGGTTGATACGGAAATGACACAACAGTATAAGGATGTCAGAAACCAGATAAAAAATACCAAGATTAAGCTTTCTGAACAGGACAAGGCAGACATGGCGGTATCGGGCGGATATAACGAATTTAGGAAGCGTAATTTTGGCAGGATGAAATTGGGAAACGATGGAATACCGGTAGACAGCTTGTATCAAGAATTGTCAGCACTACATCCAGAATTATTCCCGGAAGATATTACCCATCCGGCCGACCAGCTAGTTGCCATCGCGGATGCGCTGGAACAGACCGAAATACAGGTACAAAATCCGTATAAGGCCAACCTGGATGAAATGGCCTATATGGTAGGGCAGGATATCTTGCAATCTTACTTTGACGTACGTCAGGAAAAACCTACATTTGCGGACCGTAAAGAGGCGGAGATACAGAAGGTGAGGCGGGAGTACTCTCAGAAAATGAGGGAGTATAAGAACAATCTGAAAAAGCAGTATGAGGACAACCTATACCGGGTTCGTAGGGAGAATATACAGGAGATTCAAAAGCTTGCTAATGCGTATAAAAATCTGACGGCAACCCAGCAGAGGGAACAGAAGGAATATTATAAAAAGAAGATGGATGACCTCAGAAATGAAAAGAATCAGGCTCTGGCGGCAATGCAGCAGAAAAACCGTGAGCAGACAAAACGAGTGAGAGAGAATCAGAGAGCCAGGGAAGCCAAGAAAATAATCATTAAGGAAGCAAAGACAATGCAGACTTGGCTGTTAAAACCCACGGATACAAAACATATCCCGGAGGAAATTAGAACCGTTGTGGCAGAATTTCTTTCCAATATTGATTTTTCATCCAATGAACTGAATAACAACGGGATACCTACCCAGCGCACCACGGCTTGGAGGAATGCAAAAGATGCATTTGAAAAGATTATAAAGGAAGATGGTATCCTTCGCGGGAAGGATGGAAGAGAGTTCTATATGGAGATAGACCCAGACCTTGTTGAGCGGATCGAAGCAATTGCAAAGAAAGCGGAAGGAGTGGAAAAACTGGACAACTTGGATGTTTACCATATGGAAGAACTAAAAAAGGTCGTGTTGTCTATGAAAAAGGCAATCACGGAGGCCAACACCTTAAAGAGCAACAAACGTTCCGGACAACTCAGCATTCTTGCAGAAGGCATATTTAACGATTTACAGGACCGAAAGAACCACTCAGAATACCTGGGAGTAATCGGGCCGGCTGATAAAATGTTGAATTATAATATGCTGGATGCACAGACTATGTTTGGAAAACTGGGTGATAACTTCAAATCTCTTTACAATTCCCTTCGGGAAGGGCTAGACAAAAAGACAATAAAACTTAAGAATGCACAGGACCATGTGGAAAAGTTGCTGAAGGATAATGGAATATCATATAAGATGCTGAGAGAATGGACTGGACCAGAGGCAAAGCCGGGTAAATATAAGACGTCTGGAGGAAGCATTGAGCTTACTATTTCTCAAGTAATGTCATTATATGAATTGAACAAGCGAAACCAGGCGCGCACTCACATGTATGAACGTACGGGAGGCATTATATCAGCTCCAAGGGCGGGTAAAATGCGTATCGAAGATGGAAAGCTGATATTGCCAAAAATAGAAAAGGCATACAGAGAAACCAAAGTGACAGAGGCAGATATAGCAAGGATTATTAATACTCTGACGCCAGAACAAAAGGCATTGGCCGACGGGATGCAGCGATTTATGGGAGATGATTGTGCAGCGTGGGGAAATGAAGTCAGTATGCAGATGTACGGATATATGAAATATACAGCGAGAAATTATTTTCCAATTACAGTATATGATAATCATATCCATACGGAGCAGGGAAACTTAAAAAACCAGCAGAGTACTATCAAAAACCTAGGATTCACAAAAAGTACCGTGGAAAAAGCGAATAAACCTATCGTGATTGAAGATATATTCGATGTATACTCGAGGCAAGTGGACCAAATGAGCACATACAATGCCTATGTGATTCCTCTATCAGACCTTAATAAAGTATTCAATTATATGGATATGAGAAACGCGGCAGATGGAAAAAGTATAAAGGAGGAAATAGAGCGCACCTACGGAAAAGAAGGGAACAAATATATTGACAAGTTGATAGCGGATATTAACGGAAGCCTTAATAAAGACAAGAATCTCTGGGACAAACTGTCACAAAATATGAAGGTCGCTTCTGTTGCGGGTAACATTAGAGTAGCTTTGCAGCAACCGACAGCCTATATAAGAGCATCAATGGAAATAGATGCTAAGTATTTGAGCAGAGGCGCGCTTACGATGACCAGGAAAGACCAGTGGGACATTATGTGTAAATACGCACCAATTGCTCAGTGGAAAGACTGGGGATTCTATCGTATGGACAATAGCAGGCAGATAAAGGATGTATTATTCCAGACAGATAGTAAAACGCAGAAAATCAATAATGCATTTATGATATTCGCTGAAAAAGGTGATAAGCTCGCATGGAATAGGCTGTGGAGAGCATGTGAGTTTGAATGTATGGACAGACACCCGGATCTGTCTGTTGGTACCGAAGCGTTTTATGCTGAGGTAGGGAAACGATTCAGCGAGGTTATTGACAAAACACAGGTAGTGGATTCAGTACTGCACAGAACCCAGATTATGAGAAGCGAACGTGATTCGGATAAGATGTTGACTGCATTCATGGCAGAACCACTCAAAACATATAATATGCTCTATCGAGCTGCCTCTGATGTTGCCGTAGGGAAGAAAGGCGCCAAAGGCCGTATGGCTAAAGCGGTCGCTGTATATACCGCAGCTGCCCTGGTTACATCAATGGCCGCAGCAATCCAGGATGCAATGAGAGATGATGATAGGGATAAGAAATGGATGGAAAAATATTGGGATAATGTATGGGGGAATTTCAAAGACAATATGAATCTGATAAACAGTATCCCTTATGTGAAAGATGCGTACGGAATATTAATTGATGGATACACCCCAAACCGCCCAGATGTTGCTGCTTATCAGGATTTAGCCAGGGCTTTAAACCGGGTGAAAAAGCTTGCTGATGGAGAAAGCAGCTTAACACCACAAGCAGTTATAATAGACGTGATTCAGAGTGGTAGTAAACTGTTTGGTTCACCAGTAAAAAGTGCAACTAGGGATTTAAGAGCGATTGTAGATACGGTTATTAATGAGCATGGGAGCGATTCAGTAGACTATACGTGGTTAAAGCAAAAATATGCCATAGGGAGCAAAGATAACTTGAATCTATATGCAGGAATGATGATCGAAGCCCAAAGAAACGGTGATAAGGATCTACAGAAGCGGATCAAGACCGATTTAAACAAAGCGGAGATCGACAATGAAACCATAAGCAATAAAATTAAGTCCCTCATAAAAGGAGAACTTATCTCAAAAGATTATATAGACCCAAGGATTGAAACCGCAGCTCAGGCCAAAATGGAAGCTGATACAGAAGCATACAAAGCGGCTGTTGGTGAACTAATCGCAGAGGGATATGCCGGAAAACTGGTAACTTCCGTGATTGATTCCAGAATCAATCAGCTCAGTACAGGGGAAGAGATAGACTGGGAGGCAGAGGCGAAAACGGATCCGGATGAACTGTATGGTGAGATACTGACTGGGGAAGAGGATGAAGAAGAACGGAGCATTTACTCTTCAAGAGATATCCTCGGAGCAGTTGAGCAAGTAGACAATACAGTGAAGAGCCTGAACGCCTTTAAAGCGATATCGGCTGAAATCATAGACAGCAAAACCAAAGCCGGGAAAACAAAGTCAGAGGCCATAAGTAGCATTAAGTCATCCATCACGCGGTCCTATAAAGAAAAATGGATAGCGGCATATCTGGAGGGGAACCGTAAAGAATATGAAGCAATCCAGGCAAAATTAAATGTACTGAGGGTGGACGGAAAAAATATATACAGCGGAACTGATTATTCAAGCTGGAGAAAAGCGGCCAAAGAAAAAGAGAGAGAGGAGAATGCAAAGAAGCAATAGTGTAAAATGTATAATTATAAAAGCGATACACACCCCATAGTAAACCGCTAGCCGGTGACCCATATCCTACTAAAATCCTACTACACAAATTAAAACAAAGCAAAAAAGAATGAAAAATAGAAAAAATGAAGGCATGAAAAACAACGTATTTTAAGGAAAAACAAGATAAATTGATAATCATTCAAACTTAAAATAGATTTTCGTAATGCGTGGGTCGCCGGTTCGAGTCCGGCCAGTGGCTTATTAAAAAAGTACGTATTTACAAGGAAAATTGAACATTTGAGCAAAAGAAAAACCGTCCGGTGTGGGCGGTTTTCTTGATTTGACTAACATTTGACTAACATTGACTAATTTGCCTTGATTAAAACACTCTCCATGATGTTAGCCGCTTCCTCATTCTTGCTGCGGAAAAAGTAAGCATAGATATTTAATGTGGTGGTCGCATTGGAATGCCCCAGAACCCCGGCAACGGAGCGCGGGTCCATATTATTTGCAATCAATATGGATGCGGCAGTATGCCGTAAATCGTGTGGGGTTATATCCGGGGGTATCATGTGGCTGCAATCCTCTGCCACATATTTGTTATACAGTTCTATGATTCGTTTGAACTGATGGTATGGGCTTGAAGGGTGCATCTGAATCCCGTTTTCTTGTGTGAAGATAAAATTCTTATCAAATTCTTTCCCGTGGTATCCCTGCCAATATGTGCCGCGCTCCATGCTTTGGCGCATTTGTTCCGCTTTCCATAATCTCAATATGCCTGTAACAACAGGAGGTATAACAGGAGTGCGTGATTTATTTGTTTTGGTCTTTTTCTGAATTATCTTTCCATCCACATAAGCTGTAGAGTTTTCAATATTCACAGTTCCGGTATCTAAATCTATATCATTCCATGTGAAAGCTATATTCTCACCACGTCTGTCGCCAATGAACAGAGCCAGATAAAAGTAAGCGCGCCATTTTAAAGAGAGCTTCCAGGGCGTTTGATATTCTTTGATTGAATATACTTCCCCTGATTTGTTTTTACGCTTACGGCCTCCGTATTTTATCGTTATAGGGTTGTCTAAGGCCCACAGGAACGCTTGTGTTTGCTCTATGGTAAGATATTTCACCTTATACTCTTTCTTGGGTCTATGTCCCTTGCTTTGCTTTCCAGCATAGATTAAAGGGTTTATGGTAAGTAATCCCTCACCAACGGCATAAGACAATAAGCTGCTGACAATGGCGCAATCCCTTGTTATGGTGCTTTCAGATAGCCCGCCGGGTTTTCCGTCAATCCTGGCTCCGTCCTGCCTTAAGGCTTTGCTGTAATCCTTAAGGTTCTTTGGGATGATGCTGCATATCTTTAAATGCCCCAGGCGTGGGACGATGCGCAATTTCAAACAGTTCTTATAGCTGGCCCAGGTAGTGATGGACATAATATCATCATCCGGGTTTCCAGTAGGTTCATTGTCTTTTAAAAATAACTCAGATAGTTCCTCCAGGGTCATGCGCCGGCCTTTAACATTTTGGCCTGATTTTACATCACGTTCAAAGTCCATTACAAATTGCTCCAGGGCCTTTTTCTCCTGCTTTGGGGTCATTCCTGATTCTGGTGTGAATGTATCCGTTTCAAGTATTTGGGTCCCATCGGCTCTGCGCCCATTGCTAACCGTGACTTGATAAGAGTTACCGCGCTTTCTTACACTTGCCATAATATCCTTCCTTTCATTCAGTCCGGGCGGGCATGAATGGACAGATGGATTAAAACAATCAATTATTTGTCAGTATCATTACGATATTCAGGTATTTTTGCAAGCAATTCTATTTGACTTATGGCCCTGTTTATTTCTTCATTGGCTTTCTTTTGTCCGGCCTCATTAAGCATAAGATAATACTTTGTTAATGATTCTCTCAGTTCCATTGTAAGGTGTGCTAGACGCAACATTGTATATTGTGTGTGCTCATTAAGAATTTTAGATTCATCATCGGTTAGTTGTTCACCGTTCTCAAGTTTTTTTAACAAAATATTAATTATATTATCTTCTGCAATAGTTGTATCAAGAATAATGTTTTTTCTATTTATATAAGAAGTTAACTGTTTTGAAGATGATTGTAGTTGTGATTCCGATTCATCACATGGCAAGGGGTTTTGGACAGGCATTGTAAATTTGTATTTTGTGATATCGGGAATTTCATTATTATTAAGTGTTGCAAATCTTGCTACGTGTTGTTCAGGATTATATGCAGGAGTGTTCATAAGTTCTTCAATTGTAATTCCTAATATTTTGCATACGTTTTCGATAACTTCTAATTTAGGCTCTCTATAATTATTCTCATAGTTTGAATAGGTTGAAACAGTTAAGCCAAGTCGTTTTGCCATGTCTTTTTGTGAGATATGTTGTGATATCCTGGCATCCTTCATTTTTGAGCCTATCTGAATATATTTATTAATTCCCATAATATACACCTCGCAGGTTAAGCATAGCACATAATACACAGAAACGCAAACTTTTTTTGAATTATTCTTGACATACACAGAATCGTGTACTATACTATTTGTATGAAGTACACAAAATCGTGTAGTAAAATGGAGGTGAGGAAATGAAGCTAAGTAAGGACAAAATATATCTCATTATGGCTGAGCAGAATTTATTTCAAAAAGACCTTGCAGACAAGGCAAATATGAGCTGTGGTAATCTTTCTACTCTTTTAAACGGAAAGAGCTGCCAGGCAAAAACAGCACACAAAATAGCAAAGGCTTTAGGAGTAGATGTAACAAATATTTTAGAATTATAATTACTGTTTTATGTCGGGCGGGCATGAATAGACAGATGGTTAACACAGTGGGGTTAGAGGGAAGGAGTGATTTTTAATTATATGACGAAAATGGAGATGGTTTCCAGATATACGGACTTAGCGCGGCAACGCTCAGAACTTTTCTTGCAATCTGGTTCCGGTTGGAATGCGGATATAGAACGGCAGGAAAAGGCTATTCTTGGTGAGATGGCGGCATTAGAAGCGGCTATTAAACTTCCAGTGCAGGAGGAACAGTCTATTCCAGAAATGCTTACCATCCGTAAGGCAGCAGAGAGGACCGGGTTATCTTATGATTGCATAAGAAAATTATGCCTCCAGAAGAAAATAACGTTTGTTATGGTTGGGACGAAATATTTAGTCAATTTTGGCAAACTGGTTGATTTTCTGAATGGACAGGGGGCTAATGCATGAGGGCTAAAGAATGGCGGTGATTAAACTTGAATGGCTGGGTGAGCTTACATAGAAAAATGTTAGATAATCCTGTAGTATGTAAGGATTCGGATTATATGGCTATTTGGATTTATCTTCTGCTTAATGCAACCCATGCGGAAATTCCTGCTATGTTTAAAGGGCAAAAAATAATGCTTAATCCTGGTCAACTGATAACAGGCAGAAAGGTCATTTCTGACAAATTGCGTGTCACGGAATCGAAAGTACAGCGTGTCTTAAAGTGTTACGAAAGTGAACAGCAGATTGAACAACAGACAGGTAATAGAAATCGCCTAATTACAATAAAAAACTGGGATATGTACCAAATGTGTGAACATCAGAATGTAACGCAATTGAACGACCATCGAACAGCCAGTGAACGACCAGTGCACACAAACAATAATGTAAATAATAAAATAAATATATTATGTTCGCCTGGAGCCGAACCAGATAAGACGGGAGATAATGATTTCGACCTTGAACGACTGAAAACAGACTTTGAAAAGATTTATGCCATATATCCCAAAAAGAGGGGAAAAGCAAAAGCATTTGAATACTATTGTGCTTATGTGAAAAAGGGGCGCTGTATCAACAAAGTTCGTTATCGGCTGACTAACAAGCAAATTTATTTGGCGGTTCGAGCCTATACCCGTGAATGGGAGGCAGAGGGAACAGAGATATGCTTTTGTAAAAATTTCGATACATTTATGTCAAAGGCTATTATTGATTATCTGCCGGGGGAGGATGATTTATGATTGTTAATGCGGAGCAAGCGCTTATTGGTGCCTTGATGATGGAACCACGGGCAATCAAGGATTGTGGGAGCATTCGCCCTGATATGTTTGTTGACGCGCTGTTAGGTAGGATATATCTGGAATTTTTGAGAGCGCATGATTTTGGATATCAGGCCAATCTTGTAACCCTTGCAGCAAATATTGCTGATGTTTCCCAAGCTGAATTACTGAGCAAATTAAAAGAGTGCAGTGATTCAAGTGTGACAAGCACTGCGGCTGGGGAATATGCAGATGTGATTAAAAACGCATATAAGGCCCGTACAGCCACGCAAATTATCAATGCGGTACAATTCCACCCCTCTGCCGTAGAAAAGCAAATAGGGGAGACTGTGAACGCTCTGGAGGCATTGCAGGAGGATGATAGACCAAAGGCAAAAAGCTTAAGTGAGATTGTTGACGAAATGGCCCCAGGATGTTTTGTGGACAGGGAACGGGATTTTCTTTACACGGGATTCACACGATTGGATGAATGTCTTGGGGGTCTGGAGGGTGGGGATATCATTGTTATTGGAGCGCGCCCGGCAGTTGGAAAATCTGCTTTTGTTACGCAAATACTGACCAATATGGGAATCCAGGGCAAGCGGGTGCTGCTGTATAATCTGGAAATGACAAATAAGCAGATGTATGAACGACTGGTGTCGCGGCAATCTGGTATTATGATGAACCGTATCCGGCAGGGCAAGGCTTTCCTGGGGGATGAAAAAGAACGGTTCCAAAAGGCCAATACGGAACTGAAAAGGCTGGATGTGTGGATATCAAGCGGGGTCAAATCCGTGGGCGAGATACGCAGAGAATGCCAGCACATGGGGGCTGATTGCATCATCATTGATTATTTGCAGCTTATAAAGACAGAACGTCATTATGCTAACCGGGTGTCAGAAGTGGGCGATATTTCAAAGGCAATTAAATCATTGGCAATGGAGTTGAACCGGCCTATCATAGTCTTATCGCAGTTAAACAGGGCATCAGAGGGACGGCAGACAAAAGAACCCACTATGTCGGAACTGAGGGAATCAGGTGATATTGAGCAGGATGCATCAGTTGTTATGCTGCTTTGGAATCTTTCAGAAGAAAATGAAAGATACAAAGGGGTGAAGGTAGAGAAAAACCGACAAGGGAAAACAGCAAAATTTCAAATGGAATTTGTTGGTGAGGAAATGAGTTTCAAGGAAGCAGAGGGTAAAGATTTTGATTTCAAGCCCGCAAAGGAGAAAACACCATTTGATTAACAGGGGGCCGATGTGGTAAAAAATTCAGAGGTGAAACAGGAGTTTGAAATGTTCGCAGACGTTTGGAAGCTATTTAAGCAGCGGCTTCCAGTAGGAAAACCAGATGATGATGAATACTGGGAGGAAACCGTAAATGCAGTTAAGTGTTTCATGATAAAATATCCAGATTCATTCAGCAAGGATATAGCAATGGCGGTGTTGACAGAAATCGAAAGGAGGGGTAAGCGGTGAAGATAAGAACCCAGGATGCAAGGCAATACCTTAGGTTTTTATACAAGGGCATAATTATAAAACACAACAAAACCGAGCCAACCTACACTAAAACGTCGCTATTTCTTTGTGAAAAGCGACGTTTTTTTATGGCCCGGACTGAGAAAGGAGTGGTGACAACCATATAATCTAAAAAAGAAAGGGGGAAGTTTTTTCGTTAGCCAGGCTGAGAGGTCTGGCTTTTTTTCATTTCAAAACAAGGAGGTTAGCGAATGGCAGATGACAAACTGAAAGCAGGCCCGGAGTCCCCTGGCGAGGGCTCTGTTGGGGATGCTCAAACTGTGACGAGGCCCCCTGCCCCGGAAGCGGTAGAGGGGCCTGCTGCTGGCACCGGCCCGGTACGCCAGCCGGAACAGTCTGTTACCCCTGGAATGGGCGGAGATGTTCCAACCCAGCCTACGCCGCAGGTTGAAGCTGATAAGGTGGAAAAATCCCCCGACCAGGATAAAAAAGTGGAACCGGAGGAAAAGACGGCAAAACGCCGGGGCCGTCCCCCCAAGGAGCAGGATTCTCCCCAGGGGGACAAACCGGAAAAGGGGCCGGGGCCCCGCACAGGCCGCCCGGCCAAGGCTGATAAGGCGGCCCGTGACAAGTCCCCGTCCCCAGCTCTGGACAAAGTGTCCAGAGGTAAGGAACAAGAGCTTACCCCCGCCCAGCGCGGAGGAAAAACACGCCGGGAACGCAATCAAAATGTGAAAGATTTTTTGGCGGGCAAGCGTGAAACTCCCTTTGCCGACGGTAAGCAGCCGCCTAAATCCACTAAGGCCGCCCCGGTCAAGGAGGCGGAGGCCCCCGCCCCGGAGATTAAGCTGCCGCCCACGCCGGAGGTGCCGCCCCGCCCGGTGGAGCAGGGAAAAATCGTCTATTTGAAGCTGTCAGAGCTTCATCCATTCCATACCTTGCGGGATCACCCCTTTAAGGTGCAGGACGATAAGGCGATGGACGATCTGGTGGGGACAATCAAAGAACACGGCATTATGACCCCCGCCACCGTCCGCCCGGAAAAGGACGGCAAGGGCTATGAGATTATCGCGGGCCACCGCCGCTGTCATGGCGGTGAGCGGGCTGGCCTGGATGAAATTCCCTGCATTGTCCGTGAGATGACCGATCTTGAGGCTGTCCGTGAAATGAAGAACAGCAACAAGCAGCGGGGCGACCCTCTCCCCAGCGAATTGGCAAAGCTCCTGGATTTGGAGCTGGAGGCCATCAAGCGCCAGGGGGCCCGGCCCAAAAATGACAAGGAGGCGGAGGCCCTGGGTAAGCTCTCGGTGGAGATCGTGGGCAAGGAGCACGATATGAACTATAAAAAGGTGCTCCGCTATGTTCGCCTTAACCATCTTGTCCCGGAGCTTCTGGAAAAGGTGGACGCAAAAAGCATGGGCTTTATGCCTGCTGTGGAGCTGTCGTACATCAAGCCGGAAAACCAGCGGCTGATTGCCGTGTCCATTGACGGGGAGGTGGCGTCCCCCTCGGTCAAGCAGGCAAAGCGGCTCCGGGAGCTTGACCAGGAGGGCCTGCTCAACGGCGATGTCATTGACGGCATTTTGAGCGAAGAAAAAAGGGAGGTTGACAACGTGATCATCAGTACCGACGAACTCAATAAGTATTTCGGCAAGGAGGTCACTCCTGCCAAAATGAAAGCACAGATTATAGCCCTGCTGGACGAGTGGAAAGAGAAACAGCCGCCCGAACTGGCAAAGCCGGAGAAGAAAAACGAGCTCGACAAGTGACCGGGCCCCGCTTCTGGACACTTTGTCCAGAGGTACGCGCCCTGCGCTTGGGGTGGGCTCTGCGGTGATATATCCCCCGTCGCCGGGGTTTATGCTGCACAGCCGGAAGTGGGCTGTCAAGGGGCGGAACGCCCGCCGCTTGCGGCGGCCTGCCCTTTACGGCCTGCCCCGGCTGTGCTATTTCCGGCAAGCGGCGGGGGTATATCCTCCAGAGCCGCCCCCTTTCCCTGGATAGGGAAAGGGCGGGGGGATAGGGTTGACCCCCTACCTATTATATATAGAAAAGAAACGGAGGTTTTGATTATGAAGCGACCCCTTGCGTATGTGACCGCCGCATGGCGCGGCGGCGAGTGCGAGGTCATGGAGCAGGCAGCTAAATACTGCCGCATTGTCTATGATGCGGGATATTCCCCCATCTGCCCTATGCTCTATCTGCCGCTGTTCCTCAATGACGCGGTGCCGGAGGAGCATAAAAGCGGTATTGATATGGGGCGCGACCTGCTCCGGCGCTCCCGCGTGCTGGTAGTCTGCGGGAGCTATGTGAATGAAGCGGTGAAAAATGACATCGCTGTGGCCCAGCGGCTGGGGATCACCGCCACCACCCTGGACGGCATCCTCACCGTCAAGGGCCAGAGGCAGCGCTGATATGGCGTTCATTGAGGCGTATGTCACCAACCTGGGGAAATACAACGAGGGTGAGCTGGCAAGTGAGCCGTTGAAATTCCCCACGACTACCGAGGAAGTACAGGCGCTCCTTAAACGGATCGGCGTTGACAATATCCAGTATGAGGAGATTTTTATTGCCGACTATGACGGCGACCTGCCGGAACTCAACGCCTGCCTGGGAGAATACGAAAGCATTGACGAGCTCAACCATCTGGCCTGCCTGCTCTCCGAGCTGGATAAAAGCGATTTGGAAAAGTTTGAGGCGGCTGTTGCCAGCGGCGAGCATACCTCCGGCGTGGGCGACCTTATCAATCTGGTGGAAAATCTGGATTGCTACGATTTCTATATCGGCGTGTCTGATGATGAAACCCTGGGCCGCATTTACGCGGAGGACATGGAACTAATCAACATTCCCGAAAATCTGCGGGATTATTTCGATTATGAGGCGTATGGCCGGGATATGCGGATCAATGAGGATGGCGGGTTTGTCAAAGGCGGTTTTTTCCTCCCCAACGGCAGCCAGTTTACTGAATACTACCACGGGCGGGAGGACATTCCAGACGAGCACAAGGTTTTTGCTTATCCGCAGCTTTCCATCCGGGAGCAGATGGCGGCTTATAAAGAAGTCATTGACCGTTTTCCCCAGGCGGCGGAACGCCCCCGCCCGGAGCAAAGCCATACAGACCGATAGCGGCACTTCTGGACACATTGTCCAGAGGTGCTTTTTTCGTGTGGAAGGAGGGATAAGGGCTGATAGACGAGGACGTTTCCAGACGTACCATAGCAGTATCTATTAAGGCAAGCAAGCTCACGGCGCGGGGGCTTGCCTATGTTCTCCAGGCAGTAGGCCGGAAGATCGCCAAACATCACCGGGCCAAGCAGACGCCCCACGGCAGGCAGACGGTGGGGCAGCTCATGGGCCACGGGGCCGCCACCAACAGTATCGAGGTGGAGGCCCCGGCCCTCTTTGACCGGGTAGCCCGGAAATGGAATGTGGACTACGCCTTTTATCAAGTCGCGCCGGATAAGCACCTGCTGTTCTTCAAGGCGGGGCAGGCCGACGCGATCACAGCCTGTTTCTCCGAGTATTCCAAACGGCTGCTAAAGCGCACCAAATCCGCAAAAGCCCCCATCCGGGAGCAGATCAAGGAGGCCGCCACAGAAGCGGCCCGCCAGCCCGCCCAAAAGCTGGAACGCACAAAGGAGGCGGTGCATGAGGACAGGTAGTGTCAAAAAATATGTGATACCAAACATCCCCTATTTGTTTGTGCTGTGGGCCTGCCTAAAGCTGGGGACAGCCTACCGGCTGGCCGCTGGCGCGGATTTCCCCCATAAGCTCATGGGCCTGGGGCAGACGGTGGGCCCGGCCTTTGCCAACCTTGCGCCGGGGCTTGATCCCTTTGACTGGCTTGTTGGCATTGTGGGCGCGGTGGGCTTCCGGCTGCTGATCTACTTCAAGAGCAAGAACGCAAAGAAATTCCGGCGGGATGAGGAGTTTGGGAGCGCCCGATGGGGCGGGCCTAAAGATATAGCCCCTTTCGTCGATCCAGTCTTTGAAAACAATGTCATCCTCACCGGGACGGAGTTTCTCACCATGAACACCCGCCCAAAAAATCCGGCCAACGCCCGCAACCTCAACGCCTGTGTGATCGGTTCGTCCGGCTCCGGCAAAACGCGGTTCTGGCTCACCCCGCAGCTTCTCCAGGCCAGCGCGAAGAAAAAGGGCGGGTGCAGCTTTGTGGTGGTCGATCCAAAGGGCGGGGTGCTCTCCCAGGTGGGAGCTTTCCTGCAACGGAGGGGCTATCGGATCAAGGTGTTCAATTCCATTGATTTTTCCCAAAGTATGCACTATAACCCCCTGGCGTATATCCGCAACGAGGCTGATATTCTAAAGTTTGTCGATACTCTCATAGCCAACACCAAAGGCGAGGGCAAGGAGGGTGATCCATTTTGGACAAAGGCGGAAACGCTTTTGTACTGCGCCCTTATCGCCTATATCATTTTCGAGGGCCCCGCCGAGGATCGGAATATGAATACCCTGGTGGATATGATCTCCGGCATGGAGGTGAAGGAGGACAACGAAAACTTTATGAACGCGGTGGACTATATGTTCAAGGGGCTGGAAAAGCGCAAGCCGGATTGCTTTGCGGTGAAGCAGTACAAGAAATATAAGCTGGCCAGCGGCAAGACGGCCAAAAGTATTCTGATCTCCTGCGGCTCCCGGCTGGCCCCCTTTGACATCCCCCAGCTTAGGGAGATCATGAGCTATGACGAGCTGGGGCTTGACCGTATCGGAGATCGGAAAACGGCGGTGTTCTTCACCATTTCCGACACCACGCCAACCTACAACTTCCTTGTGGCTCTGGCTTTTTCGCAGATGTTCAACCTGTTGTGCGAGAGGGCCGACAATGTTCATGGGGGCCGCCTGCCCCATCATGTGCGGGTGCTGTGGGACGAGGCGGCCAATACAGGGCAGGTGCCCAACCTGGAAAAGCTGGTGGCCGTTATCCGTTCCCGTGAAATATCGCTGACGCTCTTTTACCAGCAGATGGCGCAGTGCAAGGCCATTTATGACAAGCACGCGGAAACGATCATGGGAAATATGGACAGCGTGGTTTTCCTGGGTGGCAGGGAAAGCTCCACCATCAAGGAGATTTCGGAAAACTGGCTGGGGAAGTCCACCATCTATATGCAGACGGACGGGCGCTCCAAAGGCCAGTCAGAAAGCTACAACCAGAACACCCAGCGGCTTGGCCGGGAGCTGATGACTCCCGCCGAGCTTGCCACCATGCCGGGGGATCGCTGTATTTTACAGCTTCGGGGCCTGCCCCCGTTCTATTCCCCAAAGTACGACTTGAAGCAGCACCCCAACTACAAATATACGGCTGAGGCCGATAAAGTGAAAAACGCCTTTTCCCTCGATCAGCTCATCAACCGCCGCAGGCGGCCTGGGCTGAATGAGGCTTGTGAGGTGTACGAGGCAGACGGGACAGACACAGGGCCCATAGGCGAGGACGAGGACATCCTCAACTATGACGATGTGGATGACCCGGACGCCTATGTATAAATCCCACTTCTGGACAAAGTGTCCAGAGGTCGTAACCTGCCGCCAGAAATGGCGGCTTTTTTCATAGCCGGGGGCTCCCCCGGAGAAATGGAGGCTCTATGCAGTTTTTTTCTTCCGCGATTGATACTTTGCAGACCCTTGTTGTTGCCCTCGGCGCTGGCCTTGGCGTGTGGGGCGTTGTCAATCTGCTGGAGGGCTATGGATCGGATAATCCTGGCTCAAATGCTCATGTACGATAAAGAAGTAAGATACTAAAAACAAAACATAGACCGCCAGTACCCCGCTATTCCGTTATTACCCTATGCAGAAAGTACAACATTTTGTAACTTTTCCGTGAAGCCTATTGACTTTGATACCCCAAAAGAGATATAATATAGTCGCTACTTAGTAAAACTAAATAGCAAAGCTGAAGAGAGGCGACAGTATGAATAACAGATATGTCCAACAATTCAAAAAAGGCTCTCTGGAAATGATACTCTTATGCCTAATCGGACGCAAAGAAACTTATGGATACGAAATTATATCCGAATTGAATAACAGTGCGTCTGTTTTGGGATATGCAAAAGAGGGAACCATTTATCCTATTCTGTATCGTTTGCAGGAAGCAGAACTAATTAAATGTCGATTGGCTCCGGCTGTGGCAAATGGCGGTTCAAAAAAGTATTACTCTCTAACTGATAAAGGCAGGAATATACTTGATGAACTAATCTTATTTTGGTCAAGCTATGAGAACTGCGTAAACGGCTTCATAGAAAGTTATCAACAAGCGAGGGTATCGAAATGAAAGAACAATATATTAAACAAGTTGAAAAGGAACTATCCTTACCACATAAAGCGAAAAAAGAGGTTGTGCGTGATTTGAATGAAGTTTTCGCGTCTGCTTTGGAGCATGGAGAAACGGAACAGCAGGTTATCCAGCGTTTAGGAACACCAAAAGAATTTGCAGACAGCACCGCAGAGCAGTTTGGTATTGATAACGCCTCATCAAAAAAAAGGAAAGGTATCATTTCTGCGCTTGTTGCGCTTATTGTTGCGGTTGTTGCCTTTTCGATATATGCTGTCACACGATTAGGAAAAGCACCAGAGGGCGCAATCGGACCGGCAGACGCAACAACAAATATCCAGATTGAGAGTGCATTGGGCTTTGATGTTTTACAAATCATTTTGGCAGTTGGGTTTGCCGCAGCGGTAATTGCTGTTTTATTGATTATCCGAACTATACACAAAAATAGGAGATAACTTATGAAGAAGTATATTTCTGTATTGGCAATCATATTCATAATTTCTTTGGCCGCGTGTTCTAATCAAACTATTTCGTCTACACCCACAGGTAATGAGAGCAATATACAATCTAACAGTATTACCACTCTTGACAAGGGTATCTGGCCTGTTAATGAATACACAGAGGGGCTTCCTATTCCGCCCGGTACAGTTGCATGGGCAACACTTGATACAGAACATGAAAATTGCAGTGTCAACCTTACCGGCATTAGCGACGACGACTATAGCGAGTACATGGAGGTTTTGAACCAAGAAGGTTTTTCCGTAATTGAGAATGTATCGGAGGAAATCGAAGAGGGAAACTATGTTTCGATTGGGACACTTTTATCAAACGAAGATAAGTGGTTGAGTATCAGTTACATACCAGATAGTTTAACTATCTATATTTCCTTTGACAATAATTGAAAGAGATAATGAAATAGCAAAGCCAGCCGAGCCAGTCAACGGTCAAGATGAACGGCGCATACGCGCCGCCGTTGACAGTCCCGCCCGTCTTTGCTGGTAGGCAATCAAGGGGCGACAGCAAGGAGTGCTGCCGCCCCGCACTATTATCAGAGAGGGGGAATTTCCATGACCGAAGATGAAGCCTACAAAGTCCATATCCAGTACACCTTTAACGCCTTTTGCAAGATTGTCATTCGTCACGCAGCCATAGATAAAATTTTGAAGCTGCGCCGGAGGTGGGAACGGGAAGTTTCCCTTGACTATCTGATGAATGAGAAGTTTGTCCAGCTTGCCGAGCCGGAGCAGCTTGAAGAATATCTTTTTACCGCCTGCGGCCAGACCGCCGTTCTGTACCATGCGGAACTTGCCGCCGCCCTTGCCCGTTTGCCGGAGCAGGCACAGGAAGAAATTTTCCGTTACTATTTCCTGCGCCAGCCGCAGCGAGTGATCGGCGTACATATTGGCCGGACACGCAGCACAGCGGGGCGGCATATCCGGCTTGCCTTGCAGCGGTTAAGGCGGCTCATGGAGGGAAATGACTATGAGTAAACTTCTCCCCTATGAAACAATCGTCAAAGCCCATGAGGGCGACCCGGACGCAATCGACACCATTCTTTCCCACTATGCCGGATATATCCGCTACTGTTCCAAAGTACACGGGAAAGTCAACGCCGAAGTTGAGGAACATATAAAGCAACAGCTCATTGCCGCCCTGTTCAAATTTCGCTTTGACCGATAAACAAAGAACAAACACTGGCTGTCATTAGCGGTTTCACTCCAGCCAGTTTACAATTCATCTATTCCTAAAGGAAGCAGGTCATAGTATAATAGAACCAACGACAAATATACTTTTAGGGGAGATATAGCAATATGAAAAGTAATAAATACTTAACTATTGGCTTATTAACAGGATTTATTGTCGGTGGTTGCATAGGTGTGTTGGCATGGGCGTTTTTGCAAAATCTTTTTGCTATTTCTATTTGTGCAGGTATCGGAATGTTGATTGGAATTGTTATAGGTACATTGATTGATTATGAAAAAAATAATCATCAAGAGAAATAGAAAAAATGCACAATGCCTTAAAGGGAAAACAGGAATTTATTGTGCTATCCATCATCGGGCCAACCTGACCTGAACTTTCAAAACTGAATATCCACCGCCCATCGGCGGCCAGCGAAAGCAGTAAGTCTGAAAAAGATTTGCTGCTTTTTTTGTTGTCCGTTTGGCATTTTTGAAATTTGTCCGTATTAAGAAGCAAAGAGAAAATTTCCAGTATTTCCGTCATTTTTGCCTTTGCTGGTGTTGTAGGGAGTGAAAGGAAAAATTTTCTGCTCCGCCGGTTGCCAAAATCCTGTTTCCCGGATTACTAAGGCAAAAGAAAATTTGAAAAAATCCCCGGACAGCGGGTAGCTGGCGGCCTTTCAAATGTATCTTTGACGAAAGAAAAAAGGCCGCGCACAGCGGGCTGAAAGCCCCGCCCCGTTCGCTCTATGTACGGAAAAACCCAAACAGGGGCAGTCTGCGGCAGTCTTAGAGCAAGTTTCTACCACGGTGCCAAAATCCGCAATTCTGCGGTTTTGCCCCTCGCGGGAAACTTGTTGGGGAGTGCCTTCCCCAAACCCTGCTATGGCGGCTTGCGCCGCAAAAATATTTCCGTCCGGCAGGCCGTTTTTTTGCGGGAACTGTCCCGGAAATACCTAACAGACCAGCCTATTTTTTGTGATAAGTGAAAGGAGGTTTATAGCCTATGCCGAAGCGATACAACACGCCCCACCGCAGCCGTGTTGTGAAAACCCGGCTGTCCGAAGATGAATACGCCGACTTCACTGCGCGGCTTGCGCCCTATGGTATCAGCCAGTCCGAATTTCTCCGGCAGGCGATACGGCGGGCGACCATACGCCCGGTTGTCCATGTGTCGTCGGTCAATGACGAGTTGCTTTCCGCTGTCGGGAAGCTGACAGCCGAGTACGGCAGGATCGGCGGCAACCTCAATCAGATTGCCCGGTATCTGAACGAATACGGCGTACCCTACAACACCCTTTCCGGCGAGGTACGCGCCGCCATATCCGACCTTGCCGTCCTCAAGTATGAAGTCCTCAAGAAAGTAGGTGACGCGGTTGGCAACACTCAAGCATATCAACTCTAAAAACGCCGACTACGGAGCCGCCGAGCAATATCTTCTCTTTGAGCATGACGAGTTTACCATGAAGCCCGTCCTTGATGAAACCGGCAGGCTTATCCCCCGCGAGGACTACCGGCTGTCCACGCTGAACTGCGACGGGGAGGATTTTGCCGTTGCGTGTATGCGGGCCAATCTCCGCTATCAGAAAAACCAGCGGCGGGAAGATGTGAAAAGCCACCACTACATCATCAGCTTTGACCCGCGGGACGGGCCGGACAACGGCCTGACCGTAGACCGGGCGCAGGCGTTGGGGGAACAATTCTGTAAAGAGCATTTTCCCGGCCACCAGGCCCTTGTCTGCACCCACCCGGACGGGCATAACCACAGCGGCAACATTCATGTGCATATCGTCATAAACAGCCTGCGGATTGAGGAAGTGCCGTTCCTGCCCTACATGGACAGGCCGGCCGATACGAAAGTCGGCTGCAAGCACCGATGTACCGACGCTGCCCTGCGCTACTTCAAATCCGAAGTCATGGAGATGTGCCACCGGGAGGGGCTTTATCAAATCGACCTCTTGAACGGCAGCAAGAACCGCGTCACCGACCGGGAGTATTGGGCGCAGAAAAAGGGACAGGCCGCGCTGGACAAGCAGAACGCCCCCATGATTGCCGATAGTATCACGCCCCGGCAGACCAAGTTTGAAACGAACAAGGAGAAGCTGCGGCAGACCATACGGGAAGCCCTTGCCACCGCCACCGGCTTTGACGAGTTTTCTTCTCTGCTGCTGCGGGAGGGTGTGACCGTTAAGGAGAGCCGGGGGCGGCTATCCTATCTCACGCCGGACAGGACAAAGCCCATTACCGCCCGCAAGCTGGGCGACGATTTTGACCGCGCCGCTGTCCTTGCCGTTTTGGAGCGGAACGCCGCCAGAGCCGCAGAAAAGGCCGCGGCTATACCCGAATATCCCCGGCATGGGAAAACCGACATACAGCCCACAAAAGCCCCTCAAACCGCTCCGAATGTACAGCGGCTTGTGGACATTGAGCAGAAGAAAGCCGAGGGCAAAGGCCGGGGCTATGAACGCTGGGCGACCATGCACAACCTCAAACAAATGGCCGCGACGCTGAATGTGTATCAGGAATACGGCTTCACTTCCCCGGAGCAGTTAGAAGCCGCCGTTGATACCGCCTATCAGGAAATGCGCCAGACCAGCAGCGAACTGAAAGCACTGGAAACCAAGCTGCAAGGGAAAAAGGAGTTGCAGCAACAGGTACTTGCTTACGCCAAGACCAAGCCCGCCCGCGACGGGCTGAAAGCGCAGAAATCCGAGAAAGCCCGCGCCGCATACCGGCAGGCGCATGAGAGCGACTTTATTATAGCCGACGCAGCCGCCCGGTACTTCCGGGAGCATGGCATTACCAAGCTGCCCGCCCGAAAAGCGTTGCAGGACGAGATCGAGCAGCTTGTTTCCAAGAAATCCGGCCTGTATAACACCTACCACGAACAGAAACAGCGGTACACGGAGTTGCAGACCGTCAAGCGGAATATCGACCAGATTTTGCGCCGGGAGGAACCCCGCCGCAGAAAGGAGCAGAGCCATGAGCGATAAGCTGCCCCGCATGGACTACCGCCAGCACCGGCGGGCGCGGCGGCTGGTGCATGAGTGCTGTAACTACGACGAGGGGAACTGCCTGCTGTTAGACGACGGGGAGCCTTGCGTGTGCGTCCAGAGCATTTCCTTTTCCCTCATGTGCC